>Ga0268298_10001835_pt1 | contig 24089 bp, 1 predicted proteins | sample WWTPWeurt_MetaG_FD_194462 | JGI IMG/M metagenome (GOLD analysis project Ga0268298, IMG submission 194462) | Activated sludge microbial communities from WWTP in Nijmegen, Gelderland, Netherland - WWTP Weurt | ecosystem: Engineered > WWTP > Aerobic digester > Activated sludge | place: Netherlands...
TATTTTCCGAAGCGCTTTTTGAAAAACTTTTTCCGGGGGGCGGCGCCCCCGTCGGGCGCGTCGAAGCCCGGGCGGGTGGGGCCAAACTTCTTGTTCCCGAATTTTTTGCGGCCGAATTTCTTGCCGTCGTATTTTCCGCCCCCGAATTTTTTCTTGGCCGGGGCCGCTTCGAAGCGGGGGCGCTCCTCGGCTTCCGGCGCGGCTTTGGCCGGGAGGGGCGGCAGGGACGTTTCGAAAAGGGAGACGCTTTCGATGTGGGAGGTCTGGGGGAAGAGGTCCACGGGGACGGAGCGCTTCAACAGATAGCCGCCGGTCGACAAATAGCGGGCGTCCCGGGCGAGCGTGGCCGGATCACAGGAGACGTAGACGATGCGCCGGGGCCGGCGGGCCATGACGGCCTTGAGCACCCGGGTGTCGCAGCCGGCCCGGGGCGGATCCAAAATCACGGCCGCGGGGTTTTCCCGCAGCCGGGCCGCCACCTGTTCACAGGGGCCGATGCGGAAATGGATGTTGTCCAGGCCGTTCCACCGGGCGCTTTCGACGCCGTCCCGGACCGCGTGGGGATTTTCCTCCACCGCCACGACGGTTTTGGCCTTGCGGGCCATCAGGAGCCCCATGGCGCCGATTCCGGCGTAGAGTTCCCAGACGACGTCCTCCGCTGTCGGGGCCGCCATTTCCACCGCCAGGGTGTAAAGCCGTTCCGCCATGGCGTGGTGCACCTGGAAAAACGCCCCCGGCGATAAACGCAGACGCAGGCCCAGGAGGGCTTCTTCCAAATAGGGTTTCCCGAACAAATGGTTCCAACGGCCCGAAAGCACGGCGTTCCCCGGGCGGGTGTTGATGTTTTGGTAGAGGCTGGTCAGGCCCAGGCGGGGGTCCCGCAGGATGTCCACCAGGTCCCGGGGCACCGGGTCCGATTGGGTCACCAGGGCCAGAAGGGCTTCCCCGGTGGCGGTGGTCCGCACCAAGAGGTGTCGCAGCCAACCCTCCCCCGACGATGGATTATAAACCGACACCCGGTGGTGCCGGAAATAATCCCGGACTTTCTTGAACAGCCGGACGGACAATTCCGATTGCACGAGACAGTCGTCGAAGGGCACCACGGTGTGGGAGCCGGGAGCGTAAAAGCCGCCGGTGATTTTTCCGTCGGGGCCGAGGGCGAAGGGGATTTGCACCTTGTTCCGGTAGCGCCAGGGGCCTTCGGCCCCGGTGACGCCCACGGTGTCCTCCACGGGCGGGTGGGCGATGCGGGCCAGTCGCTGAAAAGACTCCACCAACAGCTTCCGCTTGGCGGCGGTTTGCTTTTCGTACGCCAAGTGTTGCCAGTCGCAACCGCCGCAAGCGGAGGATGGGGTCTGGCCCGGTTTGTAAAAAATCGGGCAACGGGGTTCCGTTCGGTCTTCTGACGGCGTGACCAGTTGGGAGATCCAGGCCCGGGAAAAGGTTTTCTGTTTTTCCTCCCGTCCCACGACCACCCGGTCGCCGGGGGCGCCAAAGGGAACGAAAACGACTTCGGGGGTCGGCGCGCCGGGGGTCGGACGGCGGCCGACGGCGTCGCCGCCCAGGGCGAGGCGGTCCAGCGTTAATTCGGAGGGGGAGGTCATGGAACCGGGGGGGGCGCGTTTAGAGGAGTTTCAACAGGGCATCGCGGCCCGTCGCTCCGGGGGCGATGCCCAGGGTTTGGCCCGCGGCGCTCACGTCCGTCACGGGCTTGGCCAACAAATCGTCGACGGTTTTAACGCCCCGCACGACCGCGGCCGCGGCGTTGAATTTGTCCGCGGATTTCACGTCCAGGTAACCGCACATCACAAAACCTTTGGGGGCCTGAACCAGCACCAGCGGCGCGCCCGGAAGGTCGATTTCGTAGCCGGTCACGACCTGTCCTTGGATCGAAATTTCACGGGTTTTCATGGGGCCTCTATGTTACATCTAATTTACAGTAAATTAATCGCCTGTTTCGTTCCCGCCATTATACTAAAGACGTCCCATGCAAAATCCTCTTCCCCGACGATTTTTAGCGCGGAAATGCGTCTCCGCCTTTTTGGCGGCGGTCTACGTTTTTACGAACGTTTTCGCCGTTCACGCCGCCGAAAAAAGCTTCTGGCAGGACCGCCAAGCCGCCCGGGGTCGGAAGGCTCCGACGCTCCTGGCCCAAGCCGCCCCGCCGACCCTTCCGCCCCTTCCCGCGGACCTGGGCGCCGGCGCGACCCCCGTCCCCGCCCCGGCGGAATTGGCCCAGTTGCCCCTGTCGTTTGATTTGGCGTCCACGGTGCTCCCTTTCGGCGCGGTCCGGGAGGCCGCGGCGGGACGCCCCGGCGCGCCGCTCGTTTTGCTGGTGCAAGATCTGCACACCGATGACGCGGCGCAAAAAAACATCGGTGGCCTTCTGGCCGCCTTGGCCGAACGCGGCGTGGCCCTGGCCGCGGTGGAAGGCGCCGCGGGACCCGTGGATTTTTCGATTTATCGGCGGCACCCGTCGCCCGCGGCCCTGGCCGCGGCGGCGGAGCATTTCCGCGCCGCCGGATATTTGAGCGGCCCCGAATGGGCGGGCCTCACGTCGCCCGGGGCGTTGACGATGGTCGGGGTGGAGACCGCCGAGCTCTATCGCGCCAACGTCACCGCCGCCCGGGCTTCGGTGGCGGAGCGTCCGGCCGTCCGGTCGTTCCTGGAAAACCTGCGGGGCGCCCTCGAGCCGCTCAAGAAAGCCGCCTATTCGACGCGGCTCCAATCCCTGGACGAAGCCGTCGCCGCCTACCACGGGGGCGCCCGGGGCCTGGCGGACCACGCGCGGTTCCTCGCCGGGGGATTGGGCGCGGAGACGCCCCCGGAATTGAAAAAATTTCTGCGGGCGGTCGCCTGGGAAAAACGCCTCGACGAACCCCGGATCGACGCCGACCGCCGGGGGCTCATGGACATATTGGCTCGAACCCTCGGCGCCGACGAGCTGGAATCCCTGGTGACCCAGGGAGTCGCCTACCGGGCCGGGCAAATCACCAACGCGCAATTTTTTAACGGGCTTCGGGTTCTCTGCGGCCGGGCCCGCATCGATTTGGGCGCCTTTCCCGCCTTCCGCGACTACTTGGATTATGTCGGCGCCGTGGAAAGCATTCGCCGCGTCGTCCTGCTGAAGGAAGTCGAGGAAGCCGAGGGAGCCCTGGTCCGCCGTTGGTCGACCAACGACCGGGAACGGGCGGTGTGGTCCCTGTCGGCCGACGGGGCGCTGGCGTCGCGGCTGTTGGACGGCGCCATGTCGCCGGAGGATTGGGCGGTCTACGAGAGTCGGCGATCGGCGATCCTCCGAATGACCGAACGTTTGTCGGCGGAGGGGGGCCGGGCGCCCGTCCTTTCCGGCGATGACCTCGCGGCGCTCCTGGCCCCCATGGAAACCTTTTGCCGGACGGCCCTGGAGCGCAACAACGCCTTGGCGCAAAACACCCTGGCCGAATGCCGCCGACGGGGCGCCGGAACGGCGGTTCTCGTGGCGGGCGGGTTTCACACCGCCGGCCTGTTGGCCGCCCTGGGCGCCCGGGGATGCGCCACCGCGGTGGTCACGCCCCGGGTGGAGAAAACCGACGGTCGCCCCCTGGACGTCTTCGCCCGGGACCCCCTGCCCCTGGAAAAACTCTTTGCCGGCTCCCGCATCGGTTTGGCGCCCGAAAAATTGTTCTCGGATCCCGCCGTCTTGTCTCCCGATCAACGGGACCGGGCGGCGGCCCTCAAGACGGGATTGGCCGCCGGGGCCAACGCCACGGCTTTTCGGGACGGCGTCGACCCCGCGGCGATTCATCGGTGGTCCCAAACGTTGGGGGCCGCGGGGCTCGAAGTGGTCGAGGAATCCGGCGAGCGCCGGGCGGACGGGGTCGGGATCGACCGGCTGACCGTCCGACGGGAGGACGGCCTCCGCCGGGTGGAGGCCACGGCGACCCCGCCGGGAGCCCCCGTTCGGGAAGCGCTGGAATCCGCCCCCTTGCCGGACGGCGGCCGCCTTCAATGGTCGGGCGATGTCCCGGCCGCGCCCGCCGGGCCGGGGCTGTGGGATTTAATCCTTCGCGGGTTGGCCTCCGCCTTGCCGGCCCCGACTCCGCCTTCGGCCCTGGGCGCTTCGGTGGGGGCCGCGTCGGTCCTGTCGGCCCCCCGGGACGCCGTGCATCAAGGGGAACACCAACTTTACCTCGCGGACCGGTACCGGGATTTAAAAGACATGGTGCCGGCTTACCTGGCCGCTCAGAAGGCGGAACGGTTTTTCTCGGCCGCCCTGGAGGGAACCCCCGCCGCGTCGGTGGGTCTCAAGGAAATCGTCGGATGGGGGGACGCTGAAAATCGAACGGCCCTGGACCTGCACGCCCGGGCCGAACGGGGATTCGCGGCGGCCGAGGAGTTGCGGGGCCGGTTGGAGCCCCTGGCCGCGCCCCGGTTGGCCCTCCCCGAGACGCCCCCCCGGCCCGCCGACTTAATCATCGCGGAGGGGCCCGCTCTGACGACCCGGGAAGTGATCGATTTACGGAATCGTCAGCCCATCGGTTATGTTTACCTGGACGCCGAAGGCGGCCGGGCCCGCCTGCTCCACCACCACGTCTACAGCCATCTGCCCCATCGTTCCTACGAAGAGCCGTTGTTGAAGGCCGCCCTGCAATGGGCCTGGGCCAACGGGCGGGACCGCCGGGTCGAAGTGGCCCACGTCACCGACGGCCGCGTGTGGATCGCGCTCAAGGAATGGCTGGGGTCCCTGGAGGTCATCGCCAGCGATCGATACATGGCCAACGCCTCCCGGGGACTCGATCCCTGGACCGGGGCCCTCACCCCCGCCGACGGGGAGGCCTACGAGGATCTCGTGAGTTTCTCGAACCGGGACGGGCCCGGGCAGATCCGGATGGCGCGCGCCATCGACGTTCGGGGCCGCCCGGGCCCGAACGTGGGGGGCGAATCGGTGGCGCGTATTTTGGACGGGCTCGTTTCGACGCTCGAAGCGGCGGATTGGTTTTCCCTCTATCACCGGCAAATTCAATTGTTGGTGGCCACCGGCGTGTTGCACCGGGACGCCCGGTTGTTCTACCCCCTGACCGGAGCGGACCTCCTGCCCGGGGCCTACGTGCGGCAATTATGGACGTCGGATTTCCGTCTTGAACTTCCCCTGGTGTTGAACAACTACCAACGGGCCCGGGCCGCCTCCCGGAGTTACACGCAGGAATCCGGAACGCCCCTGTGGCCCGCGGTGTTGTCGCGGGAATCCATCGAACACACCCGGGCCGACGTGCTGAGCACGACGGTTCTCGATGATTGGATCGCGCTCATGCGCCCGGGCGACGTGGTCTTTCTCCGTTTTCCTTTCTATTTCCTTTTGGAATGGAACCGCCGGGAGGGGGGCCGTTTGGAGGCCTGGTTCGAGAATTTCATCCGAAAGATTCCCGCCGGGGTTCCGGTGGTGCTGATCGAAGGCGGATTTCGAACGTCCACCTGGATGGAGCGCGCCCATCGGATTTTCGCCCGGAACGGGTTCGGCCTTTCGATGGAGAATCGACTTCTTCCAGCGGAACGGTCCGTCCTCGGCCGGGCCAACGCCGTCCTGGAGAAGACCGGCCCCCTGGAGATGTTCGTCGGCCTGCATTTGAACCTGGCCCTGGGCGGGGCCCTGTGGGTCTACGAAAAACTTCCGCAGCCGCTGGCCGCCGTGCCGGGGTGGGTCCGGGGGCGTTCGACGCCTGGAAACCTTTTGGGCCTCTTCGCCGTCGTGGCCGCCGCCGGGGCGCTGTTCGCGTCTTGGCTTTCGCCGGAGTACACCGCCCTGGCTCGGGGGGTTTCGGACGCCCTGGCGGCCCTCGGGGGTTCGCCCGAACCGGCCCTGTGGGCGGTGGGAATGGGCCCCGTGTTCGGTCTCGGCGTGGTGCGGGACCGCGGATCCCGGGAGGAACGAACCGCGGGACCGTCCCCCGAGGACGACCGGCCCGTTCGCGCCGGTTTATTGGACGCCGCCCACGTGGCCTACGACGAGGCGGTTCGACGGGCCCTGGATCCGGAGGGGCGGCGACCGGTGGGGCTGTACCTGGGGGCCGGGGCGGACCTGAGCAATTTTTTCCTTTCCACCAACGTTGACCGGGCGTTCTTCCTCGCCCAAAACTATCGGAGCGCGGGGCGGGGCCCGCGGTTGACCCTCGAGGCCTTCCGCCAGGCCCTCAAAAATCCCGCGGGTTTCGTTTTGAAGTTCCCGCGCTTGTGGGCCGGCGTCCGGTTCAAAAAAGACTATTCGAATTTCAAGCGGGTTTGGGGGTACGCCTTCGGTCCCCACGTTTCCACCCCCGGACGGTTTTTGGCCGCGCTGGTCCTGGAGCTCAAAGCGCTGGGCGTCGATCCCCGCTCGGCCACGCCCTTTGAAACGACCGAGGGGAATCTGGGCCTCCGCTTCCTCTGGAGCCACCCGGGCGAAAAGCCCCGGGAGCGGACGGTTGTTTTTATCGACGGCACCGCCGCTTCGCCCGTGGATCTGGAGCGGACCCTTCAAACCCTCCCCCCCTTGGACGTCGTCTACCAACGGGCGGGCGAACTGATCCCGCTGTTGATCGAGGCGGATCCCCGGTTGGTCGCGGTAATGAACCGACGAATGGCGCCCGGCGGCCGGTTCGCGATCAATCCCTACGCCCGCAATTGGGGGAGCCGCCAGACCATCGACCGGAAAATCGTTTTCCCGTTTCCCCTGCTGGAGGTGTCGATTCCGGAGGAAGAGTCGCGGGCCGCCCGGGTGACCGAACGCCAGCTTCGGGCGGCCGGCGCCCTGGACCTGTTGGACGACACCTATCCCCGGGACAATCCCTACGGTTTTCGAATGGCCATCCGCGAAGCCGCGCCGGAAGTCGATTTGCTGGCGGAGGAGCGCGCTCCCTCGGCGGTTTTGGATTGGTTCGACGGCGACGTGGCCATGGACGGGGCGTCCTCCGAATCCGTCGAGGCCCTCGCCCGGGAAAGCGTTCGCTGGGCCCGGGACGCCCAGTCGGCCGTTTTGGACCTTCTTCGAACCGCCCCTCTCCCGCCGGAAACCCGCGCGGCCGTGGAGCCCCTCGTGTTGGATTACTTGTCCCGGTACAGCGCGGACCACCCCCGTCCCCACGATTTTTCGGATCTGTTTCCCCGCGCGCGCCGTTGGATGGGGGGGGATCCGGCGGTGAATTTTACGGACCACCGGGTGCGGGGCAAACTGGGCCTTTCGGACGACGACGTGTTCATCGACACGCTGAAAGCGCTGCTCGTGTTTCGGGAGGCCGCCCATCAATTGGGCGCCGGGGCCAACGCGCGCCGGCCCCTGGCCGAACGCCTGGACGTGTTGCATCGGCAATACCTGCGCCTTCGATTGGCCCGGGCCCTTCTGGCCCGGCCGGGGCTGACGATCCCGGCGGAGGCGTCGTTCATCGCCCGGACCATCGACGAAGCCTTCGCCCGGGTCCGGGAATCGATCGATTGGACGGACCGGTCCATGGATTACGTGGACGTGCCGGCCCTGTTGGAAAGCGAACGTTCGATTTTGGAGGAGGAAACGGCGGGGGGCTACGTGGCGGTTCGTCTGCGGGTGGCTCCCGATGTGGAAAAATTGGGAAAGGTGTTTGCCTACGACGGACTGTTGTTGACGGGGCTGCGGCATTTTGTCCAGGAGGCCATCGAGGTGGCGAGCCGCCGCGCGCCCGCGGAGGTGGAGTGGGTGACGGTCCAACTTTCCATGACCCGGGCCAATGAAATTCGGGTGGGCGTTCGGACCACCTTCAAACGGGAAGGGTCCTGGACGGTGGACAACCGGTTCCAATCGGCCCTGGACTCCGTGGGCGGCGATTGGGGCCCCCGGACCGGGGATCCGAACCGGGAGGCCTGGTTCACCCTGCCGGTACTGAACGCGCCCGTTCCCAACCTTTCCTGGAAAAACCGCCTCGTCATCGTCCTGGGAGGTCTCGCCGGGACCCGAAAGGAGGCGGTGGCCCGATCCCTGGCGAGTCGGCTGGGCCTGCGTTATCTGCGGGCGGGGTTTTTAATGCGGATCGTCCTCTACGAATTGCTCACCCGTTACCGCGGCACGGATCTTTCCAACAACGAGCGCGTCGCCCGCTACGCCCGGTCCATTTTGGCGGAAGTGGATTTGACCCAGGAACCGGTGCGGGTGCGGGGGGTCAGCACCGCCGAACCCGACGCGGAAGGCGACACGTACCGCGACCGGGTGCGGGCCCTCATTGATCGTTCCCCGGAAAACACGCTTCTGTTGGATCGTCTGGCCGGCCTTCCCGGTGTTCAAGAGTCGTTGGTCGAAAAAATCAACGCCACGTTGCGGGTGGCGCGGTCCCAGAATTCATACAACGGTGTGGTCCTCGTCGTCACCCGCCCCGCCTTGAAATCCGGCGGGGACCCCGCCGTTGTTCCCTTTTTCCTTCAAGCGGAAGACGCCCTGCGGGCCCAACGAACCGGCGTGGACCCCCGGCGGTTGACCGAGCGGGACCGGGCCTCGGGCGTTGTCGGACTGGAGGGGGAATTCCTTCCCGCCGCCCGGGTCGACGCCAATCGGTCGGTCCGGGAGGTCGTTAAGGACATTTCCGATCGGCTTCAAGGGGCCTATCAGACCGAGGCGGGGTTTTACCGGGAATTTGTCGAATCCCACGGCTTGAAAGGCGGGGTCGGTGCCGACATCGCCACCTCGTCCCATTTCGAACCGGCGCTCGGTCTTCGGGCCGGTGGGCTATCGACGGTTTACGCCGTTGATTTTCTGAACGGGGCCCCGAAACAAATCGAGGAGGGCGTTTGGTCGATCAACGGCGACGCCACGCGCTTGAGCGCCACCCCCGAATTCGGCCGGGAAAAACTGGACCTGCTGGTCTACAACGATTCCCTGCAATACATCGTCGATCCCCACTATTGGCACAACGCGGCCTACGTTCGGGAAAACCCCGGAGCCTGGGACGGCGACGACGGTTTCTCGCTCGTTCAAGACCTGTTGGATCAATCCATGAAGGAAGCCTGGGCCACCCTTCGACCCGGCGGTCGGATTTTAATCACGTGGACGGCGGTTCGCCCGTCGCCCAGCGGGCGGGTGGCGCCTCTGGCCGGTCGCGACGTTCGGGAACTGCTGGCGTTCGCCGGGTTCACCGACATCGAACCGCGGGAGCTGGCGCCCGGACGCTTCGTCGTCACCGCGGTCAAACCCAAAACCCCGGCGGCGGGACGGGTTCAGTCCGTCGTCGACGCGGCGTTGACCGGTCTTCGGGCCCGCGGCGCGGTCGGGCAAAAGCTTTATTTGTTCCTCACGGTGGCCGTCGTCCCTTGGTTGGAGGAGTTGGTCTTCCGTCAGTGGGTCTTCGGCGACGCGTCCCTCCTGCCGTTGTTTCAATGGTTCGTGGCCGTCCCGGTGTTTGTGTTGGCCCACCGGATCCTCCATCGGGAATCCTGGGTGGAAACCTTTTCGCGGATCCTTCCGGCGGTGCTGTTTTCGGCGGCCTTTCTGGCCGCCCCGGGCCAGGGCTACAACGTGCTGCTCCACGCCCTCTGGAACGCCGCGGTGTTGACCCTCGGCCGGGGTCCGTTGATGTCGGTGGCGGGCGGCGCCCCGGCGCCGCTCTACGATTTTTACCACCGGATCTTCCACCGCCGTCCGCTTCGGGACGTTTTCGACCAAGCGGCCCGTCGCGTCGGCGTCCGGGCCTTCGTGTTGGACGGCGATTGGCCGGACGAGCGCGGCGCGCCCCCGCGGGTGGAGGTGTTGGTGTCCGTTCCGGAAGTCCCGGGCCGGGACCCGGCCGCTTCGTTGTTCCAATTTCTCCGCGAGGCCCTGCCCCGTCTGACCGAATCCACCGGGGCCGTGGTCTCGGGTTTGGACGGAATCGGAAGCGTCCGCCGGGGCGAGTTGGTGATCCGGGGAGGCCGGCGGGGGCGCGAAATTCGAGTGCCCCTCGTTTTTTACTCGACGTCGAGGCCCCCCGCCGAGGCCCTGCGCGATTTGCTGGGACCCCCCCGGGAAGCCGACGATCCGAGGCTTCGATTGCAACGCCTCCGCTATTTTGGCCCGGCCTCGGAATGGTCCGGGCTTTTTGACGAATACCGCCGGGTCCTTCGTCTGGGTCGAAAAGGCCGGGAATTGTCGGCGGCCTTGGCCCGAGCCGAGGAGGGTTTGGGGGCGTTTCGGGAACCCGCTCAACCGCTGGACGGGGAAGCCGCCGGACGGGCGGCGGAGCGCCTGGCGCGACCCGTTTCGGCGCCGAATCCGACGGTCGCGACCGCCGGCGATTTGCGCGAACGCCCCGACGCGATGGACGACCTTTTGGGGGCGGTGCGTGAGGGCCTTCGCCTCGACCCCGCGATGCCTTTGGAAAACCTTCCGGCCCCATTCCTGGGGGCCCTGGATCGATGGAACGCCCGGGGGGAATATCTCCGGGCTCCCCGGTCCGGCAACGTCGAATTGGTGCGCCAAAAAATCCGCCTTCTCAGTTTTGTCCATTTGCCGAGCGGGAAGCCCCTTCCCGTCCGGTTGGAGTGGCGGGCGGGGTTGGGCTTGGTCCTCTGGGCCGGGGACGAACTGTTTTTCGACCTGCACCGCCATCGCGAACGCGTATTGGCGGGGGCCCCGGGAATGTATTCGCCCCAGGCCGCGTCGACGATCGCGACCTTGGCCGACACCCTGGCCGTCCAGGCCAAGCGGCAAAGGCTGAACGCTCTTTTGGCGGCCCTCTTGAACGCGGATCGCCCCGATCGGAACCTTTTGCGGGAGATCGATGCGCTTTCCGAAACGGGGGTTCCTCTTCCGGTGAGCACGATGGGCGAAGACCGAATGCTCTTCACCACGCCCCGCTCCGGACGCCCCCTCGTCATCCAAACGGACGCCTTGTCCGGGGAGGCCCAAACGGTGCGACCCCGGTGGCTGCCCGGGTGGGGGCCCGTGATCCTGGTCGAAACCGAGCAGGGGGTTCTGGCCTACGGTCTCGAACGTTACCGCGGCGCGCCGGAAAAGAAAGGTCGCGTCAACGCGGATTATCTCGACGCCTTCGCCTCCGTGCCGGAAGCCGACCGGGAACTTCCCCGCCGGTTGGCTTTCGCCGGGGCCGTGTTCGATTTCGCCCGACGGGATCCGGCGTCGGTTTCCGCCGAGGAAGCGGCGGCGACGGTCGGGGCGCTTCAGCGGGCCCCCGTCGTTTTCAACGTTCCCTCCTCCGGGACCCTTCCCCTTCGCTACCCCCGGGCGGCCGCCGGCGAATCGGCGGCCCGGAAACAAGTCCTCTTTTTGGAGCGGGCGACCCCGGGCCCCAACCGGGCGACCTTTGAATTCGACGGAACGGCCGGGGTTCGTTTTTCGCTCGCGCCCGCGTCCGGGGGGAACGCCGTTTGGTACGCGCCGGAAGTGTTGCGCGATGGACGTCGAATGGCCTATCTTCGGCCGAGCACGGAAAAGGGACTGGAATGGCGTCGCCGCCGGGCCGTGGCGGACCGATGGCGCGAACTCGCGGCCGAAGCCCTCGCGCCGCCATTTTTGTGGGCGCTCCGGGAGCCGGACGCTTTTGCCGAAAAGCGGAAAGCGTTTAACGGATTGGGGGCCGTCCTGCGCACCAACGCCGCGGGCGAGTTGTCCTTTGATTTTCCCGACGGTCCGGGAGGCGTCGTCGAAATTCACAGCCCCAAGGACGCCCTGGCTCCGAACGCCGATCACCGGGTGACGTTGGAATGGGTCTGGGGCGCGGGGCTCCTGATGTTCGTGGAGCCGGCGGACGGCGGCCCCGTATCGGTCTTCGGTTTCGGCGGCGTCCGGCGGGCGCGGCCGGGGGGAGTCGGTCGGCCGCGGATGTCCCGGGTGGGGGAGGGGAAATTCCCGACCGCCGCCGACGCCCGGGCCGCCCTGGAGAGAAACTGGGTGTTGGCCCTTCGGCGCGCGACCGTCTTGACCGGGGGAGAATCCGTCGGCGAGGCCGACGTCCGGCGGTTGTTCGAGACCTTCAACCGGCTCCCCGTCGCCGACCGGGAAGTGGTCGTGGGCGTCAACAACAAACTGTATATCACCGATCCTTTCGACGGCGGCACGGTTCACGTCCGACTGATGGGCCCGACCGGCACCGTGTACGAGATTCGGCTCCGGACCCACCGCCGCCTGGGTCCCGTGGCGGTGTTCGTCTTGCGTCGGGCCCCGAGACCGGCCTTGGCCCCGGTCCGCGTCCTTTGGGACCTCTCCGACGCGTTGGGGCGCTCCCACCGTCGAGGCGGAGAGGCCGTGGATATGTTCCCCGGCGTGCGCCTGGAATCCGTCCGTGGGCTCTCGGGCGTCTTGGACCGCCGGGCGGAGGAAATTGTGGTCGACCCGGTGTATGGGCGGCGCCCGCCCCTGGGCGTCCCCGCCAACGCCGACCTGACCCGGTTTGTTGAAAACGCGGTGGCCGAAGCCCGGGGGGAGGGCCCCGCCGGACGCGTTCGCGCCTCTCTTTTGTCGGAGGGTTCCGAAATCCTCGGAGGCGCGGGCCCTCTGGCCGACCTCCTGGTGTCGGTTGAATCCCGGTCGCCGGCGGACGACGCCGTTTTGCGGGAGGAAGTGTACAGCGTATTTCGTCAGCGACTCAACGGACGCTACGGTTACCGGGTCGGCCGGGAGGGCTCCGCCTTGTGGGTCCAGCGGGGGGACGGGCGGGAACCGGGCGTGCGGTTGTGGGTCGGGGGGGGGACCCCCTGGGGGGTTTTCCTCCGTTGGTCCCGGGAGACGTTGGAGCGATTGCGCGATCGGGTCGCCGTTCTCCGTTTCGGCCGGGAGGTCGAAACCACGGCCGAAGCCCGAGCCCTGGTTTTGGACGCCCTCCGGGTGGACCGTTACACCAACGGCCCGCTGGGGGATTTCCAACGTGTTTTGCTGTTCGGCGAGGGAAAGGGCCGGGTGGCCGGGGCGGCTTTGCCGGCCGTTCTCCGCGGGGAGTCCTTCCGTCAATACATTGAAAAGTTGACCCAACGGGTCCGGGGGTTCGTCGGGTCGGACGACGCCAAGTCGAACGCGGCCTACCTGGAAAAAATCCGTCGGGACGGGGGCCGCCCCCACTCCTTGATCAACGACGCCCTGGTCGGTCTGGCCGAGCGGGGGTTCTGGGGGCAGGGGGCCTACGCCTTCCTCACCGTGTTTTTTGTCCCCTGGGTGGAGGAGTGGATATTCCGTCGGGCCGTTTTCGATTCCCCGCTGATCGGCGCCGCCCTGTCGATGGTCGGATGGGCCGACGCGTCCTGGTTGCCGCTCTTTCAATGGTTCATCGCCGTTCCGGTTTTCGTTTTGGCCCACCGCGCCTTCAATAAGGAATCCTGGCCCGACACCCTGTCGCGCGTCCTCCCGGCCCTGCTCTTCACCGCCGCCTACGTCGCCGCCCCGGGCGAAGAATGGAACACCCTCCTACACGCCTTTTGGAACGGCGCCGCCCTGGTGTTTGGTCGGGGACCCACGATGTCCGTCGTCGGCGGTTCCGGCCGGTCGTTCACGACTCCCGTTCTGGCATCGCCCTACGTGGAATACGCCCTGGCCATCCACCGCGTCGTCAACCCCCGAAACCGCGAGGGGTTTACGGCCGTTTACGGCGGAGCCGGGGCGGACGTGTCCAACGCCTTTCCCGCTCTGAACCCGACCAACGCGTACTTCATCTCCTGGTATCCCCGGTGGCTCACGGCCGACGTCCTTCGGCGGAAATTCGCCGCGGGTCTGGACGCCGAGGAACGGGAAACCTTGGAGGAATACCGCCGGGCGAAGGAAAAATTCGGATTTTCCCGGGCGGATTGGCTGGAAACCCAGGACCGGGTTCTTCTGGCCCTGGTCTACGAACTGGAGGGCCTGGGCGTCCAGGCCGACACCGTCCGCGTGGGGGAAACGGCCGGCGGCCGACCCGTATTGACGTTCCCCTGGCGTCACCCGACCGAGGCGGTCGCCCGACCGCGACGGTTGGTCCTGGTGAACGCCGACGTCACCCGGCCCGACACCTACGCCGATGTGCTGGACGAGCCCGGGTTCGCCGTCGACGCCTACTTTCAAAACGCCGGGTTGGAGATCCCCCGGTCTTATTTGGCCCACGACGAATCGTTCCTGGCCCGGGCCATCGCTCCCCGCGCGGGGCCCCGGGGGCTCTTTTTCGTCACGGACGACGTCATCCATTCGAACGTTCACGGCGTGTTGGATTACGAAGGCGCCTTCCCGATCCTTCGCGCCGAGCGGCGTTTGGTTCCCGAAGAATCCCGGTGGATGCGGGAAATCATTCAAACGCGGCAGGGCTCGCTGGAACCGGACGGAAGCGGCCGTTTCAACGACGCGGTGTCCTACGGCGCCTTCAAGCGGGTCCGGTTTTTGCCTGCCGGGACGGGCGGGCGGATCCGCGAAGGCGGATCCTGGCTGTTGGCGGCCGGGGCCCTCTGGGCCGCCCTGGTTGCTCTTCCCGGCCTTTTGACCTCGGTGGTGGCGGTGGGGGCCGCCGCCTTCGCCCTTGGGCGAAAGTCCCCGGGCCTCCCGGGACCGGTGAGGGGACTCGGCCGTTGGGGGGCCCTGGCCGCCGCTTTCGCCGCCGGATTGTTTTGGTCCCCGGACGTCTGGGCCGCCGTGGCGGGCGGCGGGAACGGCTTCAACGCGATTTGGGCCATGGCGCCGGCCCTGGCCCTGGTCGTCGGCGGCCGGGGAACGGAACCTCCGGGGGGGCCCCTGTACGATTTCAAAAAAGACCGGTTGAATTGGGACCTCTTTTGGTCGACGATCGAATCGGCCGCCCGGTCGACGGAAGTTCCGGTCAACGGCCACACGGAGGCCGGCCGGCCGTATCTCGTCCCCGGCGATTGGGACGGCCGGGGTTGTCCCACGGAACTTCGAATCCTCCTGGTCTACGATTTTTCTTCCACCGGGGCGGCGCCCCTTCAGATGCCCCGGGAGACGGTGGCCGCCTTTTTGGGACGGATCGCTCAATCCTTGTCCGCGGCGGGCGAAGTGTCGGTGGGCGAATCCACCTTTGTTCCCGAAGGCGTCGAAGCCCGGATTCACCTCCGTTCGAAGGGCGGCCGGGAATTCAAAACCATTCATCTCAAAGTGCGCGTCACGGGGGATCGGCCGGCGCGGGCCTATTTGGCGGAAATCCGGGCCGACGCCGGATCGGATTTTTGGTCGTCGGTGCGGGGGCTCCTGCGGCTGGAGCGCGCCTTCGGCGATCCATCGATTCACGGCGCGTGGATGGAAAAATACGTCCAGGCCGTCCGACTGAAACGGGTCGGTCGTTTCTTCAAGGAAGACGCCGAGGTCCAATCCCGCCGCCGGGCCTGGACGGCCCGTGCGAAGGACCTTTTGGCTCATCCCACCCGCTTGACCCGGGAGGAGGCGTCGCGGTTGGAGGGCGTTCTTCGCGATTCGCTCGAGTCCCTCCGCGCCGCCCCCCCGACGACGCCGATCCCCGCGACCGACAACCTTCGAACCGACAAGGAGGGACGCCGGGAATTCCTGGATCGGATGTTCGACGCGTTGTCCCTGGACGTCCAATTAACGACGGACGAATTGCCCGGAGAATTCCGGGACGCTCTGGAACGCTTCAACGCCCGGGGTTGGGCGTTCTACCCCTCGGCCACGGGGCGGGTGGACGTCTGGTCGGGGGAACGGGGGCGTTATTTCCGTTTTGTCCGTCTGACCGGCGCCCCGCGCCTGGCCCTTCGCTGGGTGTGGCGGCCGGGGGAAGGGTTGCTCCTGTACGGCGAACGTCCCGGCGGCGACCCGGCGGTTTTTTCCATTCGACGGTATGCCGAGACTCTGGCGGGTCCCCAGGAAACCGTCGTTCTTTCGCCCCTGCCGTCCGCGGACTTCGCGGGCCTTCGGGAGCGGTCCCGGGAGGAAGATCTTCGGGAACGACTGACCCTTCTCCTTCGCGAGGCCACGGACCCGGCGTTGCCGTTTACGAAGGACCGGGCCCGGGCCTTTGAGGGGTTTGCCGCGGAGGGATACGAGGGCAAAATCTACGTCCGCCGGAAGACCGATCGTGGGGACAACCGCTTTTTCTATGTGACCCTTCGCAAAGGCCAGCGGTTGAATTTTCAAAGCACCCTCTTTGACGGGGACCGGGCGCGGGTCACCCCCATGGCCTTCCCCGGCCAGGACGCGGTGGTGGGCCTCACCCCGCCCGGGGGGCGAACGCTGACCTTTTCCGTGGGGCCCGCCGTCGGGGCTCCCCTGCAAAAATCGGAAATCAACGCCGAAGGGCTGTGGTCCTTCGATTCCCCGGACCAGGCCCGGGAGGAGCTGGCCGCCCACCTGGAATTCTCCTCGTTCCTCCTCCGCTGGGGCCCCCGCCCGCCCGCCGAATTGGTGGACGCCTTGTCCGACGAGGCCCTGGCCGCCCAAAACGCGGCCGCCCCGCTGGTCCGTGTTCGCGCCCCGGGGGAGGCCTACGAGATTCACGGCGCCCGCACCCGCCGCCTGCTTCGGTTCAACGGACTCGCGGTGGGGAATTACCGCCCGCGGGTGGAACGGGATTCGGTGGGGTTGAAAATCGTTTTTGTGAACACGAATCCGCACGGCGCCTCCCTGCCTTTCCGGGTTCCCCCTTTCCCGGCGGAGGGGGACGTGCGGAATTTTTACAGTTCCGGCGAAGGGGGGGTCGCCGCGGTTGAAAAATCGATGCTCACCGACGCCCTCGAACCGTTGATTCAATGGGCCCTCACGCCCGAGGCTCTGGAGGGCGGCGTCGAGCCCGAAAACCGTCGGCGGGAACGCCGGGCGTTTAACGATCGGGCTTTTACGGTCACCACCGACGAATCCGGCCGACTGCCTTTTTCATTTTCGGAAGCGGTTCCCGCTCCCCGGAAAATCTCCGCCCCCGAAGGCGTCCTTCCGCCCCGGGCGACGTACCGATTGTCCCTGGAATGGCTGTGGGGGGCCGGTCCGGTCCTGGCCCTGTCCCGCCGGGGAGATGCCCGTCTGTTCGCCTTCGGTCGCTGGCGCCGGGTGTGGGCTTCGGGGCAGAAAACCGTGGCGATGGATGGGGTGGCGGAGGGGACGAGCCTCTCGGGCGCCCTGGCGGCGGCGGGGCGGAGCCCGGCCCTGCTCCTTCGCCAGGGCGAGCGGCTTCGCCAGCGACCCAACGAAGGGGACCTCGCCGACTACCGCCGGCGCACCGAACGTTTCAACGCCGTGGAGGCGCCGCAAAACAACAAACGAAGCGGGCACGCCCTGTTGGACGATCCCTTTGATGGAACGCGCTGGGTGTTCCGGGGATTGGGCGACACGGAACTTCAATACCGGCGGTTTATCGAGTGGCGTCCGGGGATCGGTCCCGTGGTGTACTTCCTCTACGACGGTTCCCTGCGATTGCGGTCGGGACGGGTCAAGGTTTTTTACGATCTCTTCCGAGCCCGGGCCTGGGCCGGCGTCGGGGCGGAGGAGATCGACGTGTGGGCGCTAAAAAGAGCCCGGGGAGAAACCCTGGAAGCCTCCCGGGCCGCCGTCACGCAATTCGTCGAAGAACTGGCCGCGGATCCGGTTTTTGGGCGGGGCAACGATCCCTCGACCGAGGGGATGGCCCGGTTTCTTCGTTGGGTGGCCGGACGCTGGGCCGAGTCCCTGGGGGGGGCGGCGGCCGTTCCCCCGGTGTGGCCCCTCTGGAGTCCCCGGTTGAACGGGGGGGCCGATCATTTTTATGTCCGGATCCCCGCGTCGACCGGGGAGGCCGGCCGCGACAAGTTTCGAATCGTCCTCCGGGAGGCCCTGGGTCGGAGCCGGGTTTTTTCCCAGGAAATTCGGGACGACCGGCTGATTCTCACCGCCCGGCCCCTGGAACCGGGCCAAACGCCCTATCGATGCGAGATCCATCTGACGAACGACCGCTTTTTTGACTTCGCCTGCCGGTTTTTTGCGGAGCGTTTGGCCTTCGTTCGCGATACCCGCCGGTCGGTCCTGGCCGCGGCGGGGAACGGCGGGTTGGAGTCGAAGTATCCGGCGATGGTCGAGGCCCTGAAAACCCTCCGCTCCGCGGCCTATTATTTCGGGCGGCGGGTCAACGTGTTGGTGACGGCCCTGGGCCCCGTGTCCGTGGGCCGCCCCCAATCCGCCTGGCGGCAAATTTCAGGAAAATATTTCAACGCGGCGCTGTTCAAGTTGACGCATTTGGTGCAAGGGTTGGAGCGCGTCGAACGGGAAGCCGGCAAGGCCGAATTTGAACGCCGTTTCGCCACGGCCGCCGCCGGGGCCTTCGGCCCGGCCTGGCCCCTGGATCGGGACGACGTTTTGATCCGGTTGGCCGCCCGGGTCCGTTCCGACATCGACGCCGCGCGACGGGGCCAACCGTCGTCGGCCTCCCGTTGGCCGGCGAACCTCCCCGTCCTTTCCGGCAACGAAAGGGGACGGGTGTTGGTGATCGATTGGGGCGGAACCCGCGTTAAATTCCGCGTCGTGGACTTGGAGGGCGCCGGCCGCTACCGCATCGGGGAGGCGTCGGAATTTTCTTTCACCGCCGCCGAAAAACGGGGCGAGGGGGAGCGGCTTTTCGACCGGGTGGCCGAAGCGGCCCAAAAAATCGCGGCCGAAACGCCGGGCCTCGAACGAGCCGCCTTTGTCTTCTCTTTCCCGGTGAAACCCACCGCCCTGGACGCCGGACAATTGACCCGGTGGACGAAGGAAATCACGGCCACGGGCGTGGAAGGCCGGGACGTGGTCGCGCTACTGCGGGAGGCCCTGGCCCGCCGGGGAGCCTCCTTAAAGGTGAAGGCTTTGGTCAACGACGCCGTGGGCGCCCTGGCGGGGGTCTCCTACGCCGACGCGGCCGACGGACGCCCGTTTGAAACGGCCGACGCGGGTCTCATCCTCGGCACCGGCGTGAACGCCGCCGTCCGAGGGGACGGCGACGCCCACAATTTGGAGTTGGGCCAGTGGAACCTGGGGGCGGCCCTCCGGGCGGCCGACCCCGCGGGGGCCGAGGTGTGGGACCGCTTCCTTTCCCTGTCGCCGACGCTCGAGCGGGAAACCGCCTCCCTGTACCTGGGAGAAACACTGCGCCGCCAAATCCTGAGCGATGCCCAGTCCGAGGGATGGGCGGCGGGATCGGCCCTGGACCAGACCGGCTTATTCCGGGCGGAAATCCTCTCGGCGGTGGCCGCCGACACGTCGAGGGACTTGCAGGTCGTCCGGACCTTCGCCGTCAAAACTCTTCGTTTGTCCGACGCGGCCGCGACGCCGGATCGCCTCCGGCGCCTCCAAACGACCGTGCGGGAGGGGCTGGCCCGGTCGGCGCGGTGGGTGGCGGCGGCGGTCGCGGGGGCGCTTCAGTCGGCGGACCCTTCCGACCGTCCCCGGCGCCTCGGGGTGGATGGAAGTTTTTACGCAAAATCGCCGGGGTACGCCAAGGAATTCGAGCGGGCCCTGGGGGCGGCTCTCGGGGTTTCGGGACCGGCCGTGCGCGTTCGCTATTTGGAGGACGCCACCGCCCTGGGCGCCGCGGTGATCGCCGCGGCCGCGACGGAGTCCCCGGCTCCTCGGTCCCCCGCGGGGGGCCCCAAAGGCCAGCGGGGCGGGGCGTCCATCGGCGTGTTGCTGGCCCTGTCGGCGGTCGGATGGGCCGTTCTCGCTTTCGGCGTGCCGGTGGAATGGGCGTCGCCCGCGGCCGATCTTTGGTCCCGGGTCGTCGACGCCCTGAGTTTCGGCGGGGCGGCGCTGCCCGGGGCCGCCGTGGCCATGGCGGTGGGTCCCGTCGCGATGCTTCCCGGCGCCGGCCCCGCGCCGCTGTCTTTCCGCGACTGGCTGCGGCGCACCGTTCCCCGGGAGGAGGCTTTGCGCATCGCGGATCTGGGCGCCGGCGACGGTTCCTTCGGCGTCCGGGTGGCGGAGGAGCTCATCGACCTCGGGTTTTTACTGGGGAACCTCACCAGCATCGACCGCCGCGTCTCCGCCGAAGCCCGACGGAACGGAGTGATCGAAGGCGACGTGGTCGAAACCGACGATCGACTACGGGCCGGGCTCACCGATGGGTCCCAGGACCTGGTCTTCATCAATCACATCAACGATTTGGCGCTCCTGGCCCCGGGACTCGACATGCTCAAGGACGAGGGGGCCCTGGTCCTTTCCTTTATGAAGGACGACACGGACCTTCAAAGCCGGGCGCCGGCCTTCCTGGCGCGGCTGGCCCGCGCGGATCCCCGGTTCACCTACCAAGCGAAGGCCCTTCCGCTTCCCCGGGGCACGCCGGCGTCCCACGAAACTTTTGAATCCGAGCCGGAGTGGTACGTCATTCGGAAAATTCCCCGGGACACGGGCGGCGACCGGTCGGCGTCTCCGGCCCACCCGGCGGGCAATCTCCTTCACGACGCCTACGTCCGTTACGACTTGGCGCTCCACGCCTTGATGCCGCCGCGCGGAATCGAACGCCGGGTGCTGTACGGCGGGGCGGGGGCGGACGTTTCCAACGTCCTTCTATCCACCGATGGCGACGAGGTTCGAATGCTGGCCGATTACCGGGGACTCACCCGGGCTCTTCTGGACGGCGAGTGGTCCCGGGACCCGGAGGAATTGCGGGCGCTCACGACGCCCTACCGGATTTTCAAATACGAGCAGGGGTGGGGGCGATACGAATATTTGGAAACCCCCGCCGTCGTGGCCCGGCATTTGTGGCGGGAGTTCGTGTCCCTCGGCGTCGATCCGACCACCGTCGGCCGTCAAACCGTCGGGGACGACCTGGTCCTTGACTTCGTCTGGCGCCACCCCCGGGAAGCGTCGGCGCGCCATCGCCGGGTGGTCCTGCAAAATCGGGACCTGCTTCGAGACGCCGGGAAAGTCGATTGGGATTTCGATGTTTATTATCAGCGGGCGCCCATGCGGTTGCCCGACCATTATTGGAAGCCGGACAGTTACCTGATCGCCCTTTCCCGGCGGCTTCGCCCCGGCGGACTCTTTGTCACCGACGACGTCGCCGACCACGGCTTCCTGGGCGGACGGCACAACCGCTCGGGAACCTTTCCGCTCGCCTCCGAGGTGGTGGACGTGCCCTCCGATGGGGGAGAAGCGTATTACCTGTCGGTCCGCCGGGCCCGCCAACCGAACGTGGACCGGCCCGAGCGCCTGGGGGATTATAAATCCACCGAAGGCTATGGCTGGCGCCTCCGGGTTCGCCGGTTTTCCGAAAATCCGCCCCGGGCCCGACCGATTCCGAGCCGGGGCCCTTCCACGGCGCTGAAAATGTTGGCGGCCGTCGGGACCGGGTTGGCGGCCTATCTTCTTCGGGACACCGCCGCCGGCGATGTGGCCTTGGCCCTTCCCTCGTCGTTTTTGTGGGACAACGGCTTGACGAACGCCGTGAGTTTGGCCGTTTCGCCGTTTTTGTTCGGCGCCCTTGGGGGGCCCGCGGGGGACGAAAAAGTCCGGCTCCTGTCGCCGGCCCGGGAGGCGTACTTCGACCGCCTTCGGGAGGTGGTGAACACCGGCGGCACGGTCCTTTATGCCGCGGGCGGGGTGGACCTCTCCGGCGCCTTCCGAATTTGGGCGCCCGCCAAGTTGATCCTCGTTTCAACGACTCGACTCCCCCGGGCCGAGGCCCTGCGCGCCGCCTTCGCCGACGCCTTGCCCCCCGCGGAGACCGTTTACAGCCGCCAAAAACGTCAACACGGATACGCCCTGGGTTCCGATTTGACCCTGCCCGCCAACGCGCTCCTGGCCCTGACGGCCGAATTGAATGAATTGGGGGTTGACCCGAAAACCGTCCTTGTTTCCGTCGATTTTAAGGGCCGAATTGTTTTGTCCTTCCGGTGGGAAGGGAAACCCCGGGTGGCGTACTTGGTGGAGGCCAAGGTCCAGGAAACCGGGGCCTACGCCGACCTTCTGGAGGGTGGACTGGACGGCTATTTCCACAAGGCGGCCATGGCGATTCCGTTGAATTACTCGGCCAAGGAACCTTTCTGGAGTTTGGTGGGCCGCGCCCTGGCGAAAAAAGCGCCGGCGCCGGGAAAAGCCAATCTGTTGACCGACGACCAAGGCAAAGCGCCCGCGGCCCCGGCCCGGGACCGCGCGGGTCAATTTCCGCTGGCGGCCCGCCCCGTTGAAGTTCCCGGGGAGTCGGCGCTTTTGGCGGCCCTCTACGGCGTCGCCCGAACGGGCGAGGACGTGTCCTGGCTTTCGGCGGACGACGCCTACGGCACCCGCCTTCGGGCCCGCGTTCTGGAGGGCGACGGGGGACTTCCGGAGCCGACGCTTGAACCGAAAGAGGCCGCGGCGGAGCCGGCGCGGCCGTTGCCGTCGGTGGTGGCCGAACCCTCGAGCGACGGGGAACGCTGGATCCTCCGGCACGATGGAAAGTACATCGGCGAGGCCGCGGTGGTGCTCTCGGCGGACCGGGCGGTGGTGCGAAGCCTTTATTTGGAAGATCGCTACGACCGTCCCGAATGGGACGCGGCGGCCCTGGGCGCTGTCGCCGCCCGCGTTCCGAGAGGGGAACTCGAACTGCGCACCCTTCAAATGAATTTCCTGCGCCCGCCGTGGATCGGGCTTTTCGATCCTTCGACTCTTCGGGTCCGACGCCTGGCCGATGAGTCGACGGACTGGGAGGTCCTGCCCGTGTGGAATTCCCCCGGGATTTACCGATGGCTCGCCCGGGAAAATATTCCCTTTTTGAGCGGGGCGGTCCTGAACGGTTTCGCGGTGCGCGGCCGTTGGCGGGGCCCGGAATCCCGGGACGGGGAGACGCCCTTCGCCACGGACTTGTTGCACGAGGCCTACGTCCGCCACGATTTGGCCGTCCATTCCCTCATGCGGCCCCGTCCCGCCGACGGTCGTCGCGTCTTTTACGGCGGCGCCGGGGCCGACTTAATCAACGTCCTTCTCTCCACCGATGGGGACGAAATCCAGATGGCCGGGCATTATCCGGAGGTGAACGAAACGGTCGCGGCGGGCGCGTGGTCGCGCGGCCCCGAGGAATTGTTCTCCCGGACGGAACCTTATCGGGCGTTCAAGGCCAAAGAGGGGTGGGCCCGGGCCGTTTTCATGACCGACGCGGAGCAACTGATGGGGGACGTTTGGCGGGAACTCGTTTCCCTGGGAGTGGATCCCGCCTCGGTACTCCACCGGATGGAGGGCAAAAACTGGATCCTCCAATTTGAATGGCGCCACCCGGCGGCCGCGACGTCTCGATCCCGGCGAGTCGTCTTCCGGGATATGGACGTGGTCAAATCCGCCGGGGACCTCGGCTGGACGTTCGACGTTTACTATCAGCGCGCCGGAATGGAGATGCCGAAGAACTACGCGGGGACCCCGAGCTATCTGGTCGCCCTGTCAAAAAATCTTCGCCCCGACGGCCTCTTCGTCACCGACGACATTTCGGATTCCGGCTTTCTCCCCGGGCGGGCCGACCACGTCCGGGATTTTCCGCTGGAAGGCCAGGAAGTGGTCGTGCCGGAGGATTCGGGACGGGAAGCCCATTATCTTTCCGCTCGGCGGGCGAAGTTCCCTCAAGTGCCGGTGCCCCTTCGGATGGGGGGATTGCGGGACGTGGAAGGTTACGGATGGCGGGTCCACGTGCGTCGTTTTTCGGAATTTCCTCCCCGGGTTGTGGATTTTTCATCGCCGGGTTCCGAGGGGGGCTGGGCGACGCCGCTGGCCCTGATCGTGACGGCCGCGGCGGCCTTGGTCGCGGCCCATTGGGGGTGGGGAGACGTCTCCCAGGGGGTCGCCCTGGCGGGCGGCGTCTTTTTGGGTTCCCTTCGGCCCGCGGTCACCGATGAATTGCGCGTGTTGCTGGACATCGCCACCGATCCGCGCCGAACCGCAACGCCGGACCGTTGGGGGCCGGGGCGATGGGCGACGGGTCAACCCAAGACCCACGAGATTCAATTGGCGTTCAAGCCCACCGCCGGGCCCCGGGAACGCACGCGAATGGCCTTCTTCAAGACGAGCGTCGGGGGGCGGCCCTTTTCCCTCGCTCTGGCGGGTCTCCGGCCGGGGATTCATCGGGTCCGTTTTTCCGGAGACGACCTTTGGCCGCCGCTCCTTTACCTGACGGAGCCCGACACCGACCGCACCTGGGCGTTTTCGCTGGAGCCCTTCCGCGCCGGCCGGGCCCGGAACGGGAGCGGCTCCGCGGCCCTGCTGGCCGATCCCTACGGGAGCTACGCCGAGGCGGTCCGGGAAG
>Ga0268298_10001836_pt1 | contig 24075 bp, 11 predicted proteins | sample WWTPWeurt_MetaG_FD_194462 | JGI IMG/M metagenome (GOLD analysis project Ga0268298, IMG submission 194462) | Activated sludge microbial communities from WWTP in Nijmegen, Gelderland, Netherland - WWTP Weurt | ecosystem: Engineered > WWTP > Aerobic digester > Activated sludge | place...
CTGCAGCCGCTAAACAGCGCTACACCCTGACCGGCGGGCAGGAAGGTGTCGGCGTGCTGGCATTCAGCCCCGATGGCAGCCTGTTCATGGCAGGCAATTATGGCAGCACCATTTACCGCTGGGATATGGCAACCGGTGAACTGCTGGCGCTCTATCCTGGTTACATCGATGGTGTAACCTCGCTCGACTTCAGCCCGGATGGTCAGTTTTTGCTGACATCCAGCCCGGGCATGCTGCGTCTGCGCAGCCTTGCAAGTAAGGAGCTGGTCTATCCGCCGCTGGAGGTAAATTCTGCCTCGGCATTTTTTACCCCGGATGGTAAAAGCTTTGTTACGGTCGGCTATGACAGCCCCTCAGATTTTGGGAAACCCTACCAAATAACCCTCCGCTATTTTGATACAGCTTCTGGAAAGCAGCAGCATGAATATGCTGCATCAAAAGATATCGTCTACGCGGTGGCGGTCAGCCCGGATTTACGCTGGATCGTGACCGGCGGACTGGAAGGGATGAGCATTTACAGCACCGCCGCAAATTTCCCGGCCCGGGCGCCGGAAAATAGCAGGGGGAGGGTCCAGGCGCTGGCTTTCAGCCCCGATGGCGCCCGCCTGGCGTCGATTGGAGACAGCGCAGGAGTGCAGGTCTGGGATATTGAAAAGCGCACCCTGCTGCAGGAGGTTGGGGATTACATGGGCTTGCTCAAGCAGGTCATCTTAAGCCCGGATGGCAAACTTTCTGCCGCCGCCAGCGCAAATAACAAGGTCCAAATTCGAGAAACCAGTAGCGGCAAACTGCTGCATGAACTGAGCGGCGGAGCGCCGATGGCCTTTGCTCCCGACAGCAAATCCATTGTGATTGGCACGGGGGCGGCAAAAGAATCGCTGGATTACCTGCAAACCGGCAATAAGTACCTCATTTTTGTTGATGTTGCCAGCGCTAAACGCCTGCCGTTGAAACAGATCCCCTGCGCCGGGGCTTCTTCGGTGGCTTTCAGCGCCGATGGCAAGACGCTTGCCTACGCAGGTCAGGACTGTGAGATCCAGGTCCGGGATATTCTGGCTGAACATCCAATGCCGGCTTTTAGAGCCAATCAAACCGGCTGGATTGAGTGGCGGGTGGCGCTCAGTCCAAACGGGCGGCTGCTGGCAGCCGCCGGAGGTGGACGGGCCATGGTCTGGGAGATTGCCAGTCACACACTGCTCACCGAAATTGGCGGTGTGGATTATGACAGCCAGCCGGTTTTCAGCCCGGACAGCCGTTATCTGGCCTATATCGGTACGGGGGGAGTTCACCTTCGGGAACTCGCCAGCAATCTGCCGGCAGGTACGCTTGACACCAGCCTGGACCAGGTTGATCATCTGGTATTCAGCCCGGATGGGCAGGTTCTCCTGGCTGCAGGCAATATGTTCCAGTCTGGCGACACCGTCCTGGCGCAGGTGGAAATCTGGGATCCCTGGTACGGCGAGCTGGCTTCGAAACTTGGGTTGAACGCCGACAGGATTGCAGGAATGGGGGTCAGCGTCGACGGGCAGATCCTGCTGACGGCCAGCACCAGCGGCCTTTTCCAAACCTGGCGGGTGAAGGATGCGCCGCCGGCAGCGCTGGCAGTGACCCGCGCCGCGCCCACTCCGCAGCCCACCCTGACGCCCACCCCGGTCTACACGCCCATCGCAATCTCCAAATTGATCGCCCTGGGCCGCGGCCCAATCTCGCCCGTCAGCTATTCACCCGATGGCAGCATCGCGGCGTTGATGAATGGAGACACCCTGCGCTGGTACGATCCCCGCACCCAGGCTGAACTGGGCTCGATGAGTGTGCCGGATAATTGGGAGGCTGATGAAGTTGTTCTCAGCCCCAACAACCGGTATGCCATCGTTCCGCCTTCCATTATTAACCTGGAAACAAAAACGGTGATTGGGCGTGTGTACGGCGGCAATGGGCCTACGAGCGGGTATGTATTTACTTCAGACAGCCGCTACCTGGCCTTCCTGGCCGAAGATCGTTCAACAGGCGGCCCATACGAATATATCGGCCTGTTTGATCTCGAAAAGGGTGAAGATGTTGGGTATGATCCCTTAATTGCAGATGGCTGGCATTTCAAAACGCTCAACCCAGATAACTATCACAGCATGTCCGCTCCAGCGATCAGCCCGGATGACCGTTTTGTGGCAGCCGGGCACACTGACAACCGGGTCTACGTCTGGCTGCTGGCGAGCGGTGAGAGGCGCTTTTTGCTCTCCGGTCATGCCAGCGTAGTTACCAGTGTGGATTTCAGTCCAAATGGGCTGCTGCTGGCTTCTGGCAGCCGGGATGGAACAGTGCGGCTCTGGAATATGGCGGATGGCTCGCTGGAGCGGGTCATCACCGGACTGCAGGATGATGTCCGGGGGATTAAGTTTTCTGCCGATGGACAGGAACTGCAGATTGCGGTATCCGGGCAGCCTGTCCAGGTGTACAGCCTTGCAGGCCGCAGTTTGCGCAGCGCGGCGGCGTCCGCCAGTGAAACGCCAGACCCATTCACACTGGACCTGCACCGGCAGGGCTATATCAGCAGAGGACGCTACCACACTGCGCTGCTCGTCTTCAGCCCGGATGGCCGCAGGCTGGCCCAAGTCAGCGGTAATGTCCTGATCTGGGACGCGGTCAGCCATGAGCTGGTTGCCTCCCTGGAAACCCCGGATTGGACAAACCTGCGCGAAGCAGTTTTTAGCCCGGATGGCGCCAGCCTGGCGGCTGCCAGCAGCGACGGTGATATTTGGGTCTGGTCAGCCCTGACCGGTGAAAAGATTTTGTCCCTTTCAAAAGCAGATCTGACGGCCGCTCAGGCAGATCCTGCCAGTGCTTACTTTTCTGTACAGGGGCTGGCGTTTTCGCCCGATGGGCGCGCCCTGCTGCTGGGCAGAGGAACACAGATGGAACTCTGGGATATCCACAGCGGAGCCCGCCTGCAGACCCTGGAGCAGGTTCAACCGCCAGCCATCCCCAGCCAGGTAGGCTATTCGCCTGACGGTCAGCGGATTTTCGCCGTGTTTTATTCCACCGACCAGGCGGTGGTCTGGGACAGCCGCAGCGGGGAGATCCTGTCTGAAATCCCCCTGGGTGAAGAGGCCAGGGGCTTCTCTGGTACGCCATCCTTGAGCGGGTCGTATTTTGCCCGCAGCATCTCCGCCGACGATGATGATTGGATTGAAATCTGGAACCTGGATACCCGCCAGGTGCAGCGAATTGCGATACCCGGGAATGAGACCCCTTCCCTGTACTTAAGCCCGGATGGCAGTCTGTTGGCTGCCCAGCTTAATCTCGGGATTTATTTTTGGAAGACCAGCACAGGCCAGCTTATTTTTACCCATAAGACAAGCAGTGAATATCTGGCATTCAGCCCGGATAACCGGCTGCTGGCGCTTGAGCGCAATAACAAAGTCGAAATATGGGATATTGCCAGCCTGGCCGAACGTTCTGCCGAGAAAGATATGATCCCGGCGCCGATGCCGCCAACCGCAACACCCATGGCCGAGCTTTTCGCTCCAGAAGCCCTGTCAACCCCGATGCCCACAATCGCCCTGACAGCCCAGCCCACCCCCAGCCTGCCCGCCGGGGCCATCTCCAGCGCCAACGCCGCCCGGGTGGGCGAGTTGTTCCGTTTTGGAGACGGCAGTATAGACCAGGTGGCCTGGAGCGGCGCCGATTCGTTTGTAACAGCCGGCTCGACTGGGGTTTACCAATATGTCCTGACCGGCGGCGCCATCCGCGAGACGGCCCGCTTTGAACCAGGCTACATGCTGTACGGCCTGGCTTTGCCGAACAAAACGGCAGATGGACAGACCCTGGCTGCCGGGACAGACGGCAAATTTGTCCAGGTGTGGGATGCCAGCAGCGGGACGAGCCTGGTAAAAGTGGAGGGTTCAGGCCAGCCGGCGCTCAGCCCGGATGGCTCGCGCCTGGTCTACCTGGGAGCGGATGAGCAGCAGCACCTGTTGAACCTGCCGCGTTCCGGCGGCGCCAGTTTGCCGGCGCTGACCCTGCACAGCAGCGGCTGGTATGCCCTGAGTTGGCCGGTCTTCAGTCCGGATGGCAGCCTGGTGGCGGCCATCCGCCAGGACAACAGCGTGCGTGTCTTTGATGCGCAGTCCGGCGCAATTGCGGCGGCCATGCGTGGGACGGATGTGGACTTTGTGGACCTCAATTTTAGCCCGGATGGCCGTTTCCTGGTGGGGGCGGCGGGCGGCTCGGCCTGGGTCTGGGAGGTGCGCCCGGACAATGTGGCGTACACCATCACCCTGGACGCCGGGCGTGAAACCTGGATGCACAGAAGTTTTCTGCATTACGAACACAAGGTCACTGCGGCTGCCCTCAGCCCGGATAACCGCATTCTGGCGCTTGGAACCAACCGCAACGCAATCTGGTTGTTTGACCGGGCCAGCCGGGCGCTGCTCGGCAAGCTGGAAGGACATACCAATGCCATCCACCTGCTGCGGTTCAGCCCCAATGGGAAATACCTGCTTGCGACGGATGACGACGGCGGTCTGATCGTTTGGGAAACAGCCAGCCGGCGCCAGACAGCCGCCCTGACTGCGCATACCGGGGCGATTGGCGGGCTGGTGGCGCGTACGGATGGCAGCCTGGGGGCCTGGCAAGGCGGCACAGCCTGGACAATTCGGTCCACAGACGGGGCTCTGCTAGGCGCCACCCAGATTTATTCGGGTACGATCCTGGCAGCCAGCCCGCGCGGTGACCTTCTGGCGGTTACCATCCCTTACAAAATGACGCTCTGGGATGCCCGCACCGGCGCATCTGTGCAAACCCTCGAAGGCGAAGCTGAAGAACCCTTTGTGGATTGGCAATTGGAGGGGCGTATTTTCCGCGGCTTCCATACAGCCAGCTTCAGCCCAGACGGCAGCCGGCTTACCGCCCAGGCGGCTGGTGGTCAATGGGTTTATGCCGAACAGCCCAACGGCGCATTTCAAATGGCCGACTACACCCAGGTTCCGATCTACACTGGAATGTACGAAGCCGAGGAGTACCTGGTTCCCAGCCCTGACGGACTCTGGCAGGCGCGTTTTGTAAACACCTGGTCCACCCCGGCAGCCATGGAACTGGTCAGCGTTTCAAGCGGGCTGGTAAGCAAAAGTCTGATGCTCGGCGAGGAAAATGGGGCAGTCAACTATATATTCAGCCCCGATTCGAGTGTGCTGGTGGTCAGCCTGCAGGATGGCACGATCCTGCTGGTCAATCTGAAAGATTTCCAGGTCGCAGCAGAATTGACCGGGCATCACGGGCCGGTGAAGCATCTGCTCTTCACTGCCGATGGACGCACCCTGATCTCCGGCGGAGCGGATGGCACCATCCGATTCTGGGGGATAAAGTGAAAAGGCTCGCCTGGGCGGCGGCTGTCCTGGGTCTGGTTGGTTTTTCGGCCTGGGCCTATTTTGCACTCCGGCCGCAGGAGGTGCCTTTTGTGCTGCTTGAAGAAGGCGCCTCATTGGCTGTCCCGCCGGGTCTGGCCCGCCCCTTAGAGCCGGGTCTGATTATTCTGGCAAGCCAGGAGGATATGCAGCTTGTGCAGCCGTATACCTTTCCCGAACCGCTGGCGAACCGCATTCAGGCGCTTGATTTTGAGAAAAATTTTGTCATTCTTGCCCAGCGCAGTCAAAAGGCGGGCGGTTTGATTACCCTGATAACCCGGCAGGCTGGAACCGTCCTGATTCTGACGACCGACATCCCTTTTGGACCGGGTAATTATGTTCTCGAAACGTGGACGCAGCCCTATGAGCTGATTCTGATTGAGAAGAATTCTGCCTGGGGGCAGGAGATCCACTTTGTTTTACGGCGTGAAACCCAGGGCCTGGTTGGAGAAGCAAGCCACTTCGTCCCTTGATGCCTGGCGCGTTCAGCACAGAGAGGCTTATGATGATTTCTTTTCGCCACTACAATCGAGTTGAAGACTACCAGCGGGTGAGTGAATTTTTGATCCAGCACCATCAGCCGGGTAATCTGGATGGAAACTGGCTGGAGCCAGCCTGGGAATATATGCACCATCACCCGGCGATGGACAATGCAATTACAGGCAAGTTCGGGATCTGGGAAGAGGCCGGCCAAATTGTGGGTGTGTGTCATGCAGAGTGGCGCCTGGGCGAGGCCTTTTTTCAGTTCAATCCCGCATACCGCCATCTGCGCAATACCATGCTGGATTACGCTGAAGAAAACCTGGCAGCAGTCTCGGTAAGAGATGGCCGCAAGTATCTGGGCGCCTATGTCAATGACAATGACCCGGAGTTTCTGGCGCTGGTGCAGGCAAGCGGCTATACAAAAGACCCCGAAGGCGCCCGCCCGATGTGCCGGTTTACCATCCCGGACCCATTCCCGGTCATTTCCCTCGCCCCGGGCTTTCGCATGACCAGCCTGGAGGAGGAGTGCGATTGGGCCAGGGTTCACCAGGTGCTCTGGCGCGGGTTTGACCACGGAGATGATGTCCCGATGACGGTCGAGGAGTTGGAAAGCCGCCGCCTGATGTTCGACACCCCAAAAGCCAGGCGCGCTATAAAAATTGCTGCTGCGGCTCCAAACGGGGAGTTTGCCGCTTTTTGTGGGATGTTTTATGAAGCCGAGAAGCGTTTTGCTTATGTTGAACCCGTGGCCACAGATCCGCGCTACCGCCGTCTGGGGTTGGGTAAGGCCGCAGTGCTGGAAGGTATTCGCCGCTGTGCCGGGCTGGGGGCTGTTGTGGCCTATGTCGGGAACGATCTGCCGATTTATCGGGCCATCGGTTTCGAGAAGATTTTTGTCAGTGAATGCTGGCTGAAATACCTGGAGGGTTGACGCCTGTCTTTCTACTGTGTATGATATAGGCGCTTTCATCCTGAACAACTTTTAGCCACGATGGTCGATGCAAGATTTTTCCCCTGAACAGCGGCGCGTCCCGCTGCCGGGCAGGGCTCTTTTCAGGCAGCCCGATCCAGGATCAGCAAGCGGCCGAGGCGGCCCTTTTACCAGCTTACAACCGGGTCTCACAGAATTGTAAAGGTGCTGTTTGATGATACGAACGAAGTTCAACCTGTCAGGGTTATTAAAGGAATTGGTCGATGTGCCTGGGGCGATCAAAAACCTTTACAGCCACCGTGATCTGATTAATATCCTGACCCTGCGCGATTTCAGAGCCCGCTTCAGGGGCTCTTTCGGCGGCCTGTTGTGGTCTGTCTTCCAGCCGCTGATCATGATGCTGGTCTACACCCTGGTATTTTCCAATTTCCTGGGGGTGCGTTTTGGGACGAGCGACTCGCCCTTCATGTTTGCGGTTTATCTGCTCTGCGGCCTGCTGCCCTGGAACGCTTTTTCTGAAGGCCTGAATGCTTCGACCGGCCTGATCCGGGCCAACAGCAACCTTGTCAAGCGGGTGGTGTTCCCGCTGGAAGTTTTGCCGGTTACGGTCACCCTGGGCGCAGCGATCCAGCAGGTGATTGGTGTGCTTTTGCTGATCCCGCTGGCCTGGCTGGTCAATGGCCGCTTTTATTGGACAGTTTTTCTGTTTCCTGTGCTTCTGCTGGTCCAGATCATCTTCTATATCGGGATAAACTGGATCTGGACGAGCCTGTCAGTTTTCTTGCCAGACCTGAAGCAGTTTACCGGCATTTTTTTGTCGGCTTTTGTGTTTCTAACGCCCATCTTCTACCCCATCGAAGCCGTACCGCCGGAGGCTGTCTTTTATATCAACCTGAACCCCCTGACGCACCTGGTCAATATGTATCGGGATACATTAATGAATGGTGTCCTCCCGAACGGGCAGGAGCTGCTGGGCATTTTTTTGTTGGCGGCGGCGGTCTTTATGCTGGGGTATTGGTGGTTTATTCGGACCAAAAAAGGCTTTTCAGACGTTCTCTAATGGCTGCGCCTGTGTGGATTAAAGTGAATGCCCTCTCCCTCTGATTTTATCGTCACGCCCAGGTTCCGCCCGGTTGTGCATGTTTTGACCCCAACCTTTTTTGACCTGGATGGGAACAATATGTTTTACGGGGGCGCCGAGCGTTACCTGATTGAGCTGGCGCGCCTGCTGGATGAGCTGGGTTTTGAGATGTTGATCTACCAGTCTGGCAGCACAAATTGGGTCCGCTATTATCAGGATGTCAGGGTGATCGGGCTTGACCTGCAGGGCAAGCCCGAAAAGCTGAGTGAGGAATACCACCGCCAGGCAGGCCCGGCGGCCCTGGTGATTTATTCGCCGTTTTCGCTGGCCACAAAGCAGGCCCCACAAAATTCTGTCGGCATCAGCCACGGCGTCTTCTGGGATCTGCCGTCCTATAAGCCGCGCATCCCCTGGCTGCGGCATCCCTTTCGGGATAACAACCTGCTGCGCTCCATCTCGCGCCTGGCTGGGCTGGTATCGGTGGACACCAATACGATCAACTGGATCCGGGCTACCGATTACAGCCATGCCAGCCGCTGCGTCTACATCCCCAATTTTGTGGATACCGCCGTCTTTCACCCCAACCCGGAGCGCCGCCCAGACCCATCCCGTCTGGTGGTGGTGTACCCCCGCCGGCTGTATTCGCCGCGCGGGTTTGGGCTGGTGGCCCAAATTTTGCCGGAATTTCTCGAAAAACACCCCCAGGTTGACTTTCATTTTGTAGGCAAAGCCAACCCGCAGGAAACTTTGCAGGTGCAGGAATTTGTCCGGCTTTACCCGGGGCGCGTCAGGTGGTATTCTCTGCCGCCCGAACAAATGCAGACCGCTTACCAGGAAGCAGATATTGCTTTGATCCCCACCCTTCACAGCGAAGGAACCTCGCTTTCGTGTCTGGAGGCGCTGGCCTCCGGGAATGTGGTGATTGCCACCAATGTAGGCGGGCTGCCGAATCTGGTAATCGATGGTTTCAACGGTCTTTTGATTGACCCGCAGGCCGAGTCACTGCGGGAGGCCCTGGAGCAGGTTGTCAGCGATGCGGGCTTGCGGGAGCGTTTGCGGCGCAGCGCGGTTGAGGTGGCCCAGGCCTTTGATATTGAACGCTGGCGCTCCCGTTGGAGATGCCTGCTGCAAGAGCGGCTGAGCGGGGTGGCTGCCGGCCGCCCAGGTGGGGGAGCGAGTAGAAAAATCCGCTGTGCGCTGTTTCCCGCCACGCCCGGGTTTTCGTGGCTGGAGGCCGGGGAACGGTTTCAAAATCTGGCCAATGCCCTGGCCAGACTGGGCGTGGATACCTATGTTTATCACACAGCCCGGTTGGCCGCAGCCGAGCATCTTCACATCCTGGCTGGCGATAAGGACGAGCTGTTTTTAACCCACCCGGCGGTTATAATCACCCATCCCCGCCAGTATGCAGAAATCAGCCGCTATCCAGATCCGTTTGTCGTCTATGACGTCCCGCCGCAGTTTGATACGCCCGGTGGGGCGCCGCCTGAGGGCAAAGACCTTGCAGCCCATCTGCTGCTGCTGTCTCATGCGGACCTGCTGCTTGTCTCTGCGCAGACTCTGGCACAGAAATTGGAACAACAGGGTATGCCGTTTGTGTTTGCGCCTGCTGGCTCCAACACTGCTGATTTTGTCGCTGCTTTTCGTTCGCAAAAAGGTTTTCAGGAGTCGCTCAATGAATGATTCGAAGATCGTGTCGGCCCAGGGGATCAGCAAATTTTACTTGCTGTACAACCAGCCCCAGGACAGGCTTAAACAGAGTATCTTTGGCCGGTTCGGGAAAAATTATGCCCGCACCTTCTGGGCTTTACGCGATGTCTCTTTTGAACTGCAGCGCGGCGAAGTATTGGGGCTGATCGGGCGCAACGGCAGCGGGAAAAGCACGATTTTGCAGATTGTGGCTGGAACTTTGCAGCCCACCTATGGCAGCATGGATGTCAAGGGCCGGATCACAGCTCTGCTGGAGCTGGGCGCCGGGTTTAACCCCGAGTTTACCGGGCGCGAAAATATTTTCTTGAACGGGGCGACCCTTGGCATTCCCGAAAAGAAGATGCGCAACCTGGCGGAAGAGATCATTGATTTCGCTCAGATCGGGGATTTTATTGACCAGCCCGTCAAGATTTATTCCTCCGGGATGTATGTGCGCCTGGCGTTTTCGATTGCGACCGTGGTCGACCCGGATGTCTTGATCATTGATGAAGCCCTGGCGGTGGGGGATATTGGCTTTGTAATGAAGTGTATGAACCGGCTGAAGAAAATGCGCGAACGGGGCGCCACGATCTTGCTGGCAACCCACGATGTCCAGACCGTCCGCAGTTTTTGCGATAAGGCCATCTGGCTGCACCAGGGCGAGATGGCGCTGGCAGGCGCTCCGCTGGAGGTGACTTCGCGCTATATGGAGTTTCTGTTTAACGAGCAGACCAATACGGCTGCGGTGGTGACGAAACCCGGCTACACCAGTGAAATCTCCGCAGCCGGGGCCGATGGCTGGATTGAATTTGAGCGCCAGTTGAATTTAATCCGCTGGGGCAGCCAGGAGATTAAAATAGAGGCTGGCTCGCTGGTCTGCGGGGAAGCCGCCGGGAATTCTGTTTTCGAGTATGGGCAGGAGATGGTGCTGCAGATGCGCATCAAGGCCCTGCGGGACGTGCCTTCGGAGACAGTCGGTTTTGGTTTCGCCTTTCGCAATTCCAAAGGCCTGGATATCATCACCAGCACCACCTACGACCAGGGGACGCGCATCCCGCCGCTGCGGGCTGGACAGTCTTTGCTGATCCGTTTTCGCCTGAAGAATATTTTAGCCCCCGGGGATTATGCTCTGATATTAAATGTAGAAAACCGGGATGAGGCCTCGCCCCATTATTATGACTTTGTGGAGAACGGGGTTCTCTTTAAGGTGATCGCCTCAACCCTGATCCACTCGCTCGTCCTGCCGGACATTGAACAAAAACTCATTCTTTTAGATGAAGGATCGCAGCCATGAACGACCTTTTGACCCGGATGCCTCCAGCCGAATACCAGTACCTGAATTCGCAGGCGCTCAAGATCCTGGTTGTGGAGAGCCAGAATGGGGCCCTGATCAATTTTCTGGCGAAACTGCTGCCCAAATCTGCGTTGACCTGTGTTGAGCTTGCCCCAGGCAGCCCGGCGGAAGCGCGCCAGCTTTACCCGAACTATACTTTTCTGGAGGACGGCCTGGCGGAGGTTACGGATGTTTTTGATGTAGGCTTCTTTACCAGCTTGCCTGGCGAGGCAGCCGATCTGCAAACGCTGCTGGCGAGTGGGCTGGGTAAGTGCCGGCAGTTTGTCTGCTTGCAGCTCCCGGTGCTGGCATCTGAGGAGACCGAAATTGTGGATGCCCTGCTGCCGGCGAGCCTGCTGAATTTTCAGCGCCTGGCAGTCATCCCGGGCTGGGTTCGGGATGGCGAGCCTGAGCCGGGCTGGCTGATCTATGCCTCGCAGGAGTATATGCTCTCCAGAGAACTGGATCACGACCGCTGGACGCATGAGATTGAAAAGTGGGACCAGTATTATGCCAGCCTGCCGGTCTATAAAGAAGAGACCGATATCACCCGCCAGTTTGGGCTGGAAATCTTAAGCCGGATCGCTTCGTTCCTGCCGCAAAACGCTTCGATTCTGGAAGCCGGCTGCGGCGGCGGCTGGCAGTCGCTGGCTCTGGCGCGGTCTGGTAAATTCCAGGTCAGTATGCTCGATTTTTCACGCGATGCCCTGGCCTATGCCCGCAAAGTTTTTGCCCAGGAACATTTACAGGTCGATTTTCTCCTCGACAATATCGCCAACCCCGGCCAGCCTGCCTTTGACCTGGTTTTTAATGCCGGTGTCTTTGAGCATTACACCTTTGATGAACAGGTGGAGCTGCTGAAGGGGATGGCCAGCCGGAGCAAGAAATATGTTCTGGTGATTGTCCCCAACCGGCTGTGCTATTGGTACTGGGTCTGGCGGACGGTTGGAACAACCAAGGGCCTGTGGCCCTTTGGCAAGGAAGTGCCAGTGGCAGACCTGGCCAGCCTGTTTGAGGCAGCCGGGCTGCGTTTTGTGGGTCAGGCCTTTATGGCCGCCTCATGGACCGAGTCTTTCATTAATTTGGCCTCCGGCCTGGATGCTGATTTCCGCCAGCTTGTTGTCCAGCTGCACCGGCTGCCGGTGATTGATGATTACCAGAAAGGGTATCTGGTGGCCGGCCTGGGATGTGTGGATGCCGACTCGAACCCGGAAATCCCTGGTTGGAAGCCAACCCCCTTCCGTGAAGAGTACAACACTTCGCTCCTGATCTCCACAATTGCCGATACCCTGGCGGATAAGGTCTTTGCAGAGCACCAGTTCAGCAATTCGCTCTACGCCAAAGCGCTTGAGTTGGTGCAGCGGACCAACGAGTTGAGTCAGAAGGACAGTGAGCTTATCCAAAAGAGCGGCGAGCTGCTGGAGAAAAAGCACGAACTGGCATCCAGCAAGGACGCCCTGATCCAGACCCAGGCAGAGCTGATCCAGAGCAAAGACGCCTTGCTCCAGACTCGGGATACCCTATCCCAAAACCAGAGCGAACTGGCCCACACCCAGACTGAGCTGCAGCAAAGCAGGTCTGAACTTCAGCAAAGCCGGTCAGAATTGACCCTGACGCAGTCCGACTTGCACCAAAACCGGACCGCCCTGGCCCAGGTCCAGACCGACCTGCAGCAAAGCAAGGCAGAACTGCTTGAGAAAGACAGCGAGCTGGGGCGCTGGCGCAGCGAGGCCTCCCAGCACAGAGCAAAGTCTGATTATTTGCAAGCCCAGATTGATGAGATCAAGCGGGCCAGGATGTGGAAAATCGTGCAGATGATGTGGCAGTTGAAGGTGGATGCAAGAACACTGGCTGCCCGGGCCCGAAAGCTCTTCAGCCGGCGGCCCAAAACGCCTTCGAGTGCCTGGGTCGAGCCTGCTGCGCCGATCGAAACTGCCAGCGCTCAGCCCCAAAACCGCTATAAGACTCTGGAGAAAATTCTGCCTGCCGGAAACCAGGCCGCTCCCGGGTTTTATTATCACTACCAGCAGAAAAAGGCGCAGTACCAGCAGTGGCTGGCAGACCGCAGCCACATTGTGGAACAGGATTTATCCCAGGTCTCGCAGGTGATTTTGCGCCAAAAATACCGCGGCATTGTGGTTTATCCGCATGCTGTCCATTGGGACCCGGTGCAGCGTCCGCAGCAGCTGCTGATGGAGTTGGGCCGGCGCGGGTATCTGTGTTTCTTCTGTGAAGCCAGCGAACCCCAGCCGCAGCTGGTGGAGGTCAGCCAGAATGTCTTCACCATAACCGGAGAACAGCATTTGCTGTTCCCGCTCCAAATGCTCAATCCGATAATTTTGTGCACCTGGATGTACCAGATGCCATTTGTGGAGGCCCTGCCGAACTGCTTCTTGTGGTACGACCTGATCGATAAGATTGAGATTTTTTCGCTCTACGACGATGAGATGGAGCAGGTTCACAGCGAGGTGGTTAAAATTGCCGACCTGGTGACCTACAGCGGGCTGAAGCTGAAAGATTTTGTTAAACAGCGGTCCGATGCCGTTTACCTGGCCAACGCCGCCAGGGTTGAAGATTTCCTCCGGGTGGATGGACTGAAAGACCCGCCCAGAATGGAGGCCATTCTGGCCAAAGGCAAACCCGTGATCGGTTATTACGGCGCCCTGGCAGAATGGGTGGAGCTAAGCCTCTTCCGGCAGCTGGCTGAACAGCACCCGGATTGGGAACTGGTGATTGTTGGCAAAGCCTGGGTTGACATCTCCGTGCTGGAAAATGTGCCCAATCTTCATTATCTTGGGGCTGTGGCGTATTCCGAGCTGCCTGGGTATGCCTACAAATTTGATGTGACCATCATCCCCTTCCTGGTCAATAAACTGACAGACTGCGTCTCGCCCGTCAAGCTGTTTGAATACTGCGCCCTGGGTCTGCCGGTGGTGAGTACGCCGTTTTTTGAAGTCACCCAATATCAGGAACCCTTCCTGAAGTTTGCGAAAACCGCCGCCGAATTCGCGGCTGCCATCCAATCTTTCCTGGATGCCCCGGATCGGGACGCGATCCGCTCCAGCGCAGTGGCATTCGCTCAGAAGCATCAGTGGAGCACCCGAATTTCAGCCGCTGAGGAATACCTGACCGCCAGCCTGAATGGTCTGCGGTCACTCGCCAACTACCTGCCAGAGCGGCATGCCGCTGTGATGACTTCGACGTTCTATCGCTACAATGGCACGGATTTTTATGCCGGCGGGGCAGAGCGCTATCTGCTCGATTTTAAAGAAGTGCTTGCCCGATTTGGGATCAAAATGGTGATCTACCAGTATGGGGCTTTCCCCTGGATACGCAGGTATCAGGACATTGATGTGGTTTCTCTGGCAAACCGGGAAAATTTCCTGCAATTGCTGTCCCGGGAAGTGATTGGGAAATTTAACCAGAACTTTTATCTGGCGAATGCCGGCAGGCTGCTGCTGGCGGTTTACTCGGCTTTTTATGAAAACTGGCCGCTTTCACTCCATCCCTGCATTGGCATCAGTCACGGGGTTTCATGGGATAACTTCCTGGTGGCGTATGGCGATGGTTTCCGCTTCTGGGAAGATAACCGGGCTGTGATTGAGTCATTGAACACCAGCGACACGGTGGTGTCGGTGGATACCAATACGGCCAACTGGTTCCAGACGATCGATTATCAGGCCGCCCAAAAAATTCAGTACATCCCCAATTATGTGGATTTAACCCAGTTCTCGCCGCGCCCGGATTTTACTGCCCCCGGCGAAAAGATCATCATCCTCTATCCGCGCCGGATGTATCGGGCGCGCGGGCTTTATCTGGTTTTGGGAATTTTAGACCGCCTGCTCGAAAAGAACCCGCAGGTGGAATTTCACTTTGTAGGCCGGGGCGACGAGGAAGATACCCGGCATGTGGCCGAAGCCCAGGCGAAGTGGGGCTCACGCGTCCAGTGGTATAACTGTCTGCCGGATGAAATGCCGGCGGTTTACCACAAAGCGGATATCACCTTGATCCCGACCATGTACAGCGAAGGCACCAGCCTCTCCTGTCTGGAGGCGCTGGCAAGCGGCAATGCGGTGATCGCAACCCGGATTGGCGGTTTGACCAATATCATTTTGGACCGCTACAACGGTTTGCTGATCGAGCCGAATGAGCGCGCCCTGGAGCAAGCCATCCAGACCCTGCTGGATGATCGAGAACTGCTGGCCGGGCTTAAGCTTAAAGGTCTGGAGGTTTCCAGAGCCTTCACCAAAGAACTCTGGAATAACCGCTGGCTGGAGATCCTGGCCGATTATCTTGATGCCGGCGCGCCCGTCCAGGCAGCGCCCAAAACCACCCTGGTCGATATGTATTTTGATGATCTGTCAGCTGTCGGGCAGGCTTTCCCGCTGTTGGCCCGCCTCCTGCAGGAGGGCTGTCTTGTTTATGTCCGGGTCAAAGAAGGGCTGAAAAAATACAAAGATGCCAGCTTCCAGCGCCTGCAGTTCCTGGGTTGGGATGAGCCGATTGATACCCGGCCCGATGTGGTGGTGGCTGGGCAGAAAGCCAGCCTGTTGCTCGAGCGCCGGGCCGACTATGTCTTGAGCGGCGACCTGGCAGAGGATGCCGGGATTATTCTGCGTCACAGCGCCCAATAAAGGGTGCCGGACGCATGGGAGCCAAAACTTTGGGCAGATTGGGCGGGGTCGCGATTGGGCTGAGCCTGCTGCTGGCCGCGCTGACTGCAGTCCAGACTTTCCTCAAGCCCATTCCCGGTTTCCCATCCTCTGCCTGGGATGGGCGTTGGGTTGGCCTGTATGCGGGATTGTTTCTCCTGGCTGGAGGCCTGAGCTTATTCCGGCTGGAGCGGGTACTGCTGGTTGGTTCGGTCGGTCTGCTGGCGGCCCTGCTGCTGGCGCCGCTCTCTCAGCCTCAAAATGCCCTGGCGCTGTTCACCTGGCTGTTTCTTATCTATATTTTTTCAGCCACAGGCGCTTTTTGTTTGCGCCAGTTCTTTCCCCGGCTTTCCCTGCCGCTGCTTGACAGATGGCTGGTGAGCAGCTTTTTGGGGATGGGCTGGCTGGCTGTGTTGATGTTTGGGCTGGGGGTCTTCCAGCTCTATAACCGCTGGCTGGTCTGGCTGCTGCTGGCGGGGATCGGGATTGGGGTGATGAAAGCCTGGCTGCAGACTCTGGCGCTGCCTTCCGCTGCCTGGCTCAAACAAAAATGGCTGAACCGCAGCCCGGCCGCCGAGCGCCAGGTCGCTTTGGGTCTGGCGCTGATCTTGATTTTTTTAGCCGGGACCTATCTGTGGGCTCTGTCGCCTGCTGTCCGGTACGACGCTTTGAGTTATCATCTGGCTGTCCCGGAAACCTATGTCCGCAGCGGGGGAATGGTGGATATGCCCGAAGCCGCCAACACCTACTGGGTTCATTATGCAGAAATGCTCTACACCCTGGCGCTGCTGCTGGCAGGCCAGCCGCTGCCGGGGCTGATCCACTTTACAAGCTGCCTGCTGTGCGCCGGTTTTGTCTTTGCTTTGACCCGCCGGCTGCTGTCCAGCCGGTCGGCCTGGATTTCAGCGCTGCTCTTTTGTTCGATCCCGCTGATCAATATTGAGGCAGGCAGTGCCTATATTGAACTTTTCCTGGCGCTGACCCTGCTTGGAACGCTTTACTTTGGCGTTCGCTGGTGGTTTGACCAGGAGCTGGGCTGGCTGGCACTGGCCGGGATTGGGGCGGGGTTGGCGGTTGGCTCCAAGGTGAGCATGATCCCGCTGCTGGCGCCGTTGGGCCTGCTGTTTCTGTGGAGGTTGATCGGGCGGCGGCCGGGGTGGAAAGCCGGATTGCAGGCTCTGCTCATTTTTGGGCTCCCGCTCGTCTTGCTCAGCTCGGTCTGGTTTGGGCGGGACTGGCTCTGGACGGGCAACCCGGTTTTTCCCATGTTCAACGGGATCTTCCGCAGTTCAAAATGGTTTGTGCAGGGCAGCCTGGTTTCCTTTGGCGCAGTCAAACAGACTGGCTGGCTGGACTATTTCCTGCTTCCTTATACACTGGTGGTGCAGCCGGGGAAGTTCTATCACGAAACCAGCGGAGCGATCCTGGCGGGGGTGCCGCTCCTGGCTGTGCCCTGGGGCTATTGGCGGCGTTCCGGGACCGCGGATAAGCTGCCCGATCTGGCAGTGGGTTTGTGGTGTGCAAGCCTGTTGGGGGCGGCTCTGGTTTTTACATCCTCCCCAAATTTGCGCTATCTGATCCCGCTCTATGCCCTCTGGAGCTGCCTGGCCGGGCTAAATGGCGAGTTTTTTCTCAGGTCCCTGGCAGGTCATAACCTGATCTGGAAGATCCTGCTCGGGCTGCTTTTCTGCTTTTACCTGTTTTCTACCCGCCTGGCTTACCTGGTTAATATTCCCCAGCTCCAGGAGCGGATCCCGTTCCGGGTGGTGCTTGGCCTGGTCAGCCAGCAGGACTATCTTTCCGAACAGATTTTGGCTTACGACGCCTTGCAGTATCTGGATGGGCTCCAGCCTGTACCTAAGGTACTTTCGGTTGGCAATGAGTTTCGGCTCTACACCCGCGCTCAGATCTACGGGATCATCTTTTCAAGCGAGGTGCGCACCCTGCTCCTGGGCGCGGCCAGCGAGGCCGAGCTGGCCCAACGTCTGTGGGATGCGGGATATGAATATCTTTTGGTCAACGAGCAGGAACGCAACTGGAGCCCGCTTTATGCCCCCGGCGAAGTTGTGACGCACAGTTTCCTGGCGCAGTACGCCAACCTGGAATTCAGCCACAACCAGGTCAATGTCTACCGCCTGCTGCCCCCGGGCGCTGCGCCAGCCGTTCAGGCTGAAAACTTGCTGGTCAATCCTTCGTTTGATGACCTTGACCCGGCAGGCAGTCCGCAGGCCTGGTTTGTGTATGGCAATCCCGCCGTGGCTGTCGACACAAGTGGAGCCCAGGCCCACTCTGGGCCGGCTGCCGTGCGCCTGGACGGCCCGGCGCTGAAAGAGCGGCATGCCATTCTGGTTCAAAATGCCCCCGTTCTGCCCGACGCCATTTATACGGTTGCCTATTGGGTCCGGCCCGATCCGCCGAGCGGGAATTACCTGGATGCCCAGGTGCGCTGGCTGGATGCCAGCGGCGAGTTTATCCGCGCCGAAGGGCTCTGGCTGCCGCTGCTCGAAGCAGAATGGCAGCCCTACCGCATCCATGTCACCGCCCCAGACCAGGCCGCCACAGCCCAGATTGTGGTGGCGCTCAGCGGCAGCCAGACAGCCTGGTTGGATGATATTTGCTTTGCCGAAGGCGATGGGTGCCCGTAAATGAACCTGAAGAAGACCCTGCTGTCGATTAAGCGCCGCCTGATCCCGCCACGCTCCGGGCGCGAGAAGCTCTGGGTTGAGCTGCTCCAGGCCTACCGGCTTTACCGCCGGGATGGTCCAGGCGGGCTGCTGAACTTTGCCCGGGTCAGCCTGCGCGGCCAGCAGTCCTTTGTCCCCGCCTGGTGGATCGCGGCCGAGTTCGATTCCCCCCGCCAGCCAGACCGGCTTCCAGTTTTGGACTGGGCCCGGGCGAGTGCAGCCCAGGGTACAGTCATCCTATATTCGGGAATGCCGTTTGTCGAAGCTGGCGGGCAGCGCAGCTACTGGCTGGCCCGCGCTTTCCTTGAACAGGGGCTGCGGGTGCTGTTCGTGTTCTGGCGCTTCAACGACCAGCAGCCGTGTGCGCAGGAAAAAGACAGCCCGAACCTCTACCTGATGCCCATGGACCAGTTTTGGCTCCAGGCGCCCAGCATTCTGGATGCCAGCCGGGACTGGCCGGGCCGCAAGCTGTTTTTGGCCGAAATGCCGCACCCCAGTCTATTCAAACTGATTAACCTGGCAAATGCCAGCGGCTGGTACACGGCGCTCGATCAGATTGACGATTGGGCTGCTTTCCAGCGTCTGGGCCAGGCAAGCTGGTATTTACCCCAATTTGAAGATTACCTGGCAGCCAATTCCGATCTGGTCATGGCTTCTTCGCCGCTTTTGGCCGAGCAGCTCCAGACCCGGACGGGGCGGGTGGTCCACCTCCTGCCCAATGCCTACAACCCGCAGAGCCTGGACCTGGGCCAGAGCCGCCAGCCGCTGGAACGCCGCCAGGTTACCCTGGGGTATTTCGGGCACCTGACCAACGCCTGGTTTGATTGGGACCTGCTGCGCTGGCTGGCATCCCGCCACACCGATTGGATCATTTACCTGATCGGCGCCGGTGAAGAACCCCCATTCCAGCTGCCCGAAAACATCCGGCTGCTGGGGCAGATTGCCCACCCCAAATTGGCGGCCTATGCGGCCAACTGGGATGCGGCCCTGATCCCGTTTAAGGTGCTGGATCTGACCCGGGCGGTGGACCCGATCAAGGTCTACGAGTACCTGGCGCTGGGCCTGCCGGTGGTGGCTGCCGGAATGCCCCATTTGCAGCAGCGTATGCCGTTTGTCTGGTCTGTCGAGACCGCCCAGGGTTTTGAGGCCGCCATCCTGGCGGCCCTGGGCAATCCGGCGGCGGGGGAGAATGTCGAGGCTTTCCTGGCGGCGAACACCTGGCGCCGGCGGGCAGAGCAGATCCTGGAACTGCTGCCGCCCGGCCCCGGGGCATGGGTGAAAGGCTGAGATGGACAAACCGCGCATCCTGTTTGTTTACCGGGCGCTCTCCCTGGGCGGCGTGGAGTCTGTCATTCAGGCCAGAATGGGCGAGCTTTTAAGCCGGGGTATCGAATCGCGGGCCGTCTTTTTTCAGGTCTACGGCGAAAATCGCTACTTCACCGATTTTCCGGATAAGATCCTGGTGTCGAATGAGCGCGCCGAGCTGCACGCTTTTGCTGAGCATTTCCGCCCGAATTGGATTGTCCATTTCGACACCCCGGACCTGGTGGCGCTGTTTGCAGATCTGCCGGGCTGCCGGCAGGTGTATGAGTTTCACACAACCGATCTCAAAAATGCCAGACCTTTGAAATCGGCTGCAATGCTGAAGGCCCTGGCTGGCGTGATCGTGCCATCACGCCACCAATTGAACACGGCTCAAAAGCTCATCCCGGGCTCGGCTCGCCCAGGCGGCTCTGTGATTCAGGTTGTTCCAAACGGGCTGCCGGCAGAGTTTTTTCAGCCCCAGCCGGCTGATCTGCCCAGCAGCCTGCCCGGCCGTCTGCCGATAATTGCCTGGGTGGGGCGTCTGGAAGCCCACAAGAACTGGCTGCAGTTCCTGGAGATCGCAGCCCAGGCCGCCCGCACGGGGGAGGCTGCCATCTGGCTGCTGGGGGGGCAGCGCGCCACCGAACAGCAGCAGCAGGTGTTGTGGGACTTTGTCAGCCGCCAGCGGCTGGTGACCCGGTTTCGCTGGTTCCCGGAAATTGCTCCGCAGCAAATGCCCGGCTTTTATCAGGCCGTGGCCCGTTCGGGCGGCTGTCTGGTGTCCACCTCGAAAAACGAGTCGTTTGGCCTCTCCGTGCTGGAAGCGCTGGCCAGCGGCTGCCCGGTGGTGGCGCCGGCGGTCGGCGGGCTGACCGAGATCGTCCAGGATGGGCAGAACGGTTTTCTCTACCCGCCTGGCGCCTGGCAAACTGCTGCCCGGCAGGTGGCGCTTCTGATCCACACGCCTGCTTTGCAGCGCTCCCTGGGCGAGGCCGCCGCCCACAGCGCCCGGGCATTTTCGCTGCCCGCCGTGATTGACCGCTTCCTGCTGGCCCTGGAGAACCTGGCGGCGGCAGAAGCGCCTGCAACCCCGGGAGGCAAAAGCCAATGAAGCCGCGGGTGGTGATTTTTCGTTCAACCCCGATTGCGCCCGAACCGCGGGTGGAAAAGGTGGCTGCCGTCCTGTCTGCCGATTACCAGGTGCACGTGGTTGGCTGGGATCGGACGGGCAATCTGCCCGTCCGGCAGGAGCAGAACGGATTTAGTCTGGAACGCTTTTCGCTCGCGGCTCCATTTGGCAGCGGGATGAAAAACCTGGGCCGTTTGCTGCGCTGGCAGTTGTTTCTATTCGGCTGGGTTTTGCGCCATGGAAAAGGGGTGCAGGTTATCCACGCCTGCGATTTTGACACGATTTTCCCGGCTTTGCTGGCGAAAATGTTGTTTGGCAGCCGGGTTGTGTATGATATTTTCGATTTCTATGCCGACCATATCCGGAACACCCCGGGCTGGGTCAAGCAGATCATCCGCGGGCTGGATCACATGGTGATCCGCCAGGTGGATGCGGTCATCCTGGTGGACGAATCCCGCAGAGCACAGTTGAAAGGTGTCCCGGTCAGGCGGCTGGAAGTGATCTATAATTCCCCCATGAATATGCCCGCCGCCCCGGATGTGGTTAATGTCTCTGCCGATCTGCGGCTGGCCTATGTCGGCCTGCTGGTGGTCGAACGCGGGCTGGACCTGGTGCTGGATATTCTGCGCCAGCACCCCAACTGGCACCTGGACCTGGCAGGGTTTGGCGGCGATGAGGCCCAGATCCGGGCGCGCCTGGCCGGGATGCCAAACGTGACCTGGCACGGGCAGGTCCCCTACGAGCAGGCCCTGGCCCTCAGCCAGGCCGCCGATGTCCTCTTCGCCACCTACGACCCTGCAGTTCCGAACCACCGCTATTCCAGCCCGAACAAGATCTTTGAGGCCATGCTGTTGGGCAAACCGATTGTGGTGGCGCGCGGCACGAATATGGATCAGATTGTAGAGGCGAACCGCTGCGGGCTGGTTGTGACCTATGGCGAACCGGCGGCCCTGGAGGCGGCCCTGGAGCGCCTGGCGCAAGATCCGCAGCTGCGCGCTGATTTGGGCCGGAATGCCCGCCGGGCGTATGATTTTCGCTATAGTTGGGATAAAATGGGAGATAAGCTGGTCGCCCTTTATGCAAGTCTGTTTCATCACTAAACGCACCCCATGAAGATTCTGTTTGTCGCCAACACGGACTGGTATGTCTACAACTTTCGCCGCTCCTTTGCGCAGCTTTTGCTGAGCAAGGGTTTTGAGGTGTTTTTTGCCTCACCTGGCGGCGCTTATGTGGAACGTTTGGAGCAAATGGGGTGCCGCTGGGTGCGCTGGGATGTGGGCCGCAAGACGATTGCCCCCTTTGGCGAGATGATCGCGATCAACCAGCTGGCCCGGATCTACGCACAGATCAAACCAGATCTCGTTCACCATTTCACGATCAAACCGGTTTTGTACGGTTCGTGGGCGGCCCGCAGTCTTGGAGTGCCCCGAATTGTCAATTCGATCACCGGGCGGGGCTATATTTTTTTGACCAAAGACTGGCGGGTGCAGCTCCTGCGTCCGCTGACCCGGCTTTCGTACCGCCTGGCATTATCCAACCCGGCCTGCCAGGTGATTTTTGAAAATGAAGACGACCACCAGTATTTCCTGCAGGGCAAACTGGTTGGCGAGAAGCAGTCCAGGGTGATTGCCAGCGTGGGGGTGGATATCCGGCGTTTTCAGCCCTCTCCCCAGCCGGAGGGTGTGCCTCTGGTGGTTTTCCCGGCCCGCATTCTGTGGGATAAAGGGGTTGGTGTGCTGGTGAAGGCGGCCCGCCTGCTGCGCGGCCGGGTGGCGGCCCGTTTTGTCCTGGTGGGCAAGCCGGACCCCGGCAACCCGACCTCGGTTGACGAGGTGACTCTGCAGGGCTGGGTGAACGAAGGCCTGGTGGAGAGCTGGGGCTGGCACGATGATATGAACGCAGTTTACCAGCAGAGCCATATCGTGACCCTGCCTTCGATGTACGAAGGGGTGCCGACTGCCCTGCTAGAGGGCGCCGCCTGCGGCCGGCCGCTGGTGGGCACAGATATCTCCGGCTGCCGGGCGATCATTAAAGAAGGGCTGAATGGTTTCCTGGTGCCGCTGAATGACCCTGCCGCCCTGGCCAACGCCTTGGAAAAGCTCATCCTGGATAAAGACCTGCGCCAGCGCATGGGCGCGGCCGGGCGCAAGCTGACCGAAGAGCAGTTCTCGGACAGCCTGGTGAACGCCAGGACCTTTGAGGTTTACCAGACCCTGCTGGATTGAGATCCAGGCCGATCAGGGCGCCCGCGACCAGAAGCGGGTCAGTTTTTCTTCTATCTCGGCGGCGTTTTTGACAACCTGAAACCCGCGCCAGTGGGCCGGGAACAGTTGGCGGTAGCGCCCATGGGTGAAGCGTTCATCAATCAAGACGATGATTCCGCGGTCCACCTCGGTGCGAATGACCCGGCCAGTGGCCTGCAGCACCCGGTTGAAACCCGGGTATTGATAAGCGTAGGCAAACCCGCTGCCGTTTTGGCCGTCAAAGTAGGCTTTGATCAGGTCTCTTTCGAGCCCCAACTGGGGCACCCCCACCCCGACGACTACCACCCCAATCAGCCGCTCGCCGACCAGGTCAATCCCTTCGCCAAAGATGCCGCCCATCACAGCCAGCCCGACCAGGGTTTCCTGGCCGCCGGCCTCAAACTGATCCAGAAAGGCTTCTCGTTCGCTCTCGGACATGGCGCGGCCCTGGACGAGGAGCTGCTTTTCGGGCAGTTTTTCTTTGAGCAGTTCCAGCACCGCCTCCAGGTAGACATACGATGGAAAGAAAATCAGATAATTGCCGACGTGCGTGCTGCACACGGTTTCAATCGCTGCGGCGATGGCGGCGTAGGAATCGGCCCGCTGGGCGTATTTGGTGGCGATCTGGTTGTGGATCAGCAGACAGGCGTTTTCGAGCGGGAAGGGAGACTGGAAGATTTGCTTTGGATGCTCGGCCGCGCCGGTCAGGAGCTGCATGAAGTAATCCAGCGGCAGGAGTGTTGCCGAGAAAAAGACAGCCGACCGGCTGCGCTCCAGCGGGGCTGCCAGCATGGGGGCGGGGTCCAGGCAGTAAAGTTTGGCTTTGAGATCGGACTGCCCCTGGCGCTCAAAGTAGGATACATAATAGGTGTCGAAATATTCGGCCGTGCGCAGGTAGTTGCTGCACAGAAAATAGAATTCCAGCAGTTCCAGCCTGAACTCGGCAGCCTGATTTAAGACCAGCCAGTCTTCGGCTTTTTGGCTGAATTCCCGGACGGCCTTGAGCAGCATTTCTGGCAGCTCGTGTTCCACCAGCGCCTGCTTGCCTGCGGCCTGGCAGGCCTTGCGGATTTCCAATAAAATCTTGTTGATCCCGCCCAGCTTTTTGGCCAGCTCCGGCAGGTGCGGTTTCAGCAGGTGCTGGAG
>Ga0268298_10001837_pt1 | contig 24074 bp, 26 predicted proteins | sample WWTPWeurt_MetaG_FD_194462 | JGI IMG/M metagenome (GOLD analysis project Ga0268298, IMG submission 194462) | Activated sludge microbial communities from WWTP in Nijmegen, Gelderland, Netherland - WWTP Weurt | ecosystem: Engineered > WWTP > Aerobic digester > Activated sludge | place...
TCATTACTACCTCCAAGTGCTGTCATCACACCATTGTAATCGGGCAAAGGAGAAACTCCTGTCCAGTTAAAGAGACTAAAAACTGTTCCCACTTTAATTGCATTTGCACTCAACATTTGATCGTCAACACCATCAAAATGCACAGCAGGCAAATTGTTTAAACCGCTTTGAATCGACGGTCGTTCTGAGGCATTGGCTTGAGTAAGCGAATTATTTTTTCCGCTTAAATCGAGCCAGGTTGTTAGTTTAGCATTGGCATCCGTAACCAATCCGCTATCGGCTGCAAGCCACATATTTAGAGAAGCATACTGTAATGGTTCAAAAGAGTTAAAAGAACTTGTTTGTGACCAATTACTTGTAGTAGTGCCGTAATTGGCTCGGAATCGCCAAAAATACTTTCCATAAATTGAAAGTGTTTGTTTACAGCTGGTTGATGAAATATTAGTGAGTGAATAATCCACATTTGAAAATGTTGAATCAGCGGAAATCTGCAATTCATAGCCCTTTGCAGCAGTTTGCCCATTCCACATAAATTGAATTTGCTTGCCGGCAATAATTGAATTTGCTTTTGGCAATACCGGACTTAACAATTGTGCCGACGCAAATTCATTAAAAAACAAGGAGATAAAAAGTGCGTAAAGAAGTGTAATTCGTTGGTGAAAAAGGGACATAATAAAGGCTAAGACTGTCAAAGTTAAAAATAAAATTAATAGTTTTGCGTTCCCGTTCATCGAATTGAAGTATTTAAATTTGCTCATATACAGGCTCTTTTCTTTATTTGTTTTTGAATACGAACGTGAAAAACAAAGCTTGTACTTCCAGGAGTAAAAAATCAATACATACTTGACTAACACTAAGCTGAAACTATGATTGAACACCATTTTTTAGACCAATTAAGGTCAAAAATAAAGTCGAAAAACGATGTCCTAGCTAGCAAACGGCAAAAGTGGATTAAGGCAAACCCTTACTATTACCGTCAGCTAATTAAATCGTTAAAATTTATTATTGAAGAAGATGCGAAAGTGTTGCACGTGCGCTGCAGCAACGGTTTTGTATTGGATGCTTTGAAACCAAAGTATGGAGTTGGTATCGACGATAGTCAACTAACCATCGATCAAGCAAAAGCAACTTATCCGAATCTTACATTTATTCAACAAACTACCGAAAACATTCAATTACAGGAAAAATTCGATTATGTGTTGCTTTCATCGGTTGAAGATATTGTAGATCTTAAAGCCGTGTTCGACAGTGTTTACAAATGCTGTCATCCGCATACCCGATTAATTATTGTAAATTACAATTACCTTTGGAATCCATTGGTACAGCTGGCAGAGAGCTTAAAACTAAAAATACCTCAAAACCTACACAATTGGATTTCGGTAGGCGATTTAAACAATATGTTGGTGTTGAGCGGCTACGAAAAAATTGTAAATCGTCGCATCGTGTTATTACCCTACAACATCCCGGTGCTATCCTATTTAATGAATCGCTTTGTGGCCCGTTTGCCATTTTTCAGGCATTTTACCATGTTGCGCATTACGCTTGCGCGGATGGATATAGTAGAAAATCATAGTCCTTCAGTTTCGATTATTATTCCCTGTAAAAATGAAGCCGGTAATGTGGAAGATGCCGTGAAACGTATACCTCAAATGGGTTCGCATACCGAAATTATTTTTTGCGATGATAAATCGACGGATGGAACTCCTGAAAAAGTGCAAGAGTTAATTAAACAATATCCTGAAAAAGATATTCGCTTGGTGGCCGGTCCGGGAATATGTAAATCAGAAAATGTGTGGACGGGATTTGATGCAGCTAAGGGCGAAATATTGATGATTCTTGACGCCGATTTAACGGTTATTCCTGAAGAGTTGCCCTATTTTTACGAAGCAATAACTAAAAACCGCGGCGATTTTATTAATGGTTCACGTTTGGTGTATCCTATGCACGACGAGGCCATGCGCTTTTTTAATGTGGTTGGAAATAAATTTTTTAGCCTTGCTTTTTCCTACATACTCGATACCAGTATTAAAGATACCTTGTGCGGTACAAAAGTGTTGTATAAACGCGATTACGAACGCATAAAAAAACTTCGTGGAAGTTGGGGATTGCAGGATCGTTGGGGCGATTACGAATTAATATTTGGTGCTGCCAAAATGAATTTAAAGCACATTGATTTACCTGTACACTATTACGAGCGTGTATACGGTGAAACCAAAATGAAAAACCGTTTAAAAAATGGATGGATCATGCTAAAAATGTCATGGTATGCGTTAATGCGATTTAAATTTTATTAATCTTCAAAGTACTAGAAATACAGATGTCTTCAACACGAATTGATAGAGAACGCGAACACGATCACAAAATAAAAGACAATGCCGAAGATGTGTGGGGATGGTCGAGTCCGGGTGGAAAGTTGCGCGCTGAGCGAAGAGCCAACTATTTTTTATCGCTAGGCGGAATGAACCCACAGAGTAAGGTACTAGAAATAGGCTGTGGTACCGGATTGTTTACCGAAAAAGTTTCGAAAAGCGGAGCGCATATTACGGCTACTGATTTATCGGAAGATTTATTGGCTGTTGCCAGAAAAAAAAATATTCCCAATTGCTTGGTAGAAGAAGCAGATGCGCATCAATTAAAATATGCCGATGCAAGTTTTGACATAGTATTTGGAAGTTCAATTTTGCATCACCTCGATATGGATATTGCATTAAAAGAAGTGTGGCGTGTTTTAAAGCCCGGAGGTAAGTTGGTATTTGCCGAACCCAATATGTTGAATCCTCAAATATTGGTGCAAAAAAATGTTCCTTTCATTAAGAAATGGCTGGGCGATTCGCCCGATGAAACTGCAATAGTTCGTTGGAAACTTACGAGTCAATTAAAAAAAATGGGCTTTAAAAACTGCAACATTTTTCCTTACGATTTTCTTCATCCTTATACGCCATCTCCTTTAATTGGATTGGTAAAAGGTATTGGAGCAATTGTTGAAAAAACTCCATTGTTGCGTGAAATTGCAGGATCGGTGATTATTTATGCTGAAAAATAATTCGGAATTTGATGAAAGATACCAGCATTGACGATCCACAAGCTAGCCTTGATCATGCAGCCATAATTCGAAAAAAATATGCGCTCAATCAACTTTATACTGAATACTATTTACATTTTAAAAATAGCATAGCAGCAATTAAAGGTGGTAAAGTATTGGAGTTGGGAAGCGGTGGAGGATTTATTAAAGAAGTTATTCCGGATGCAATTACTTCAGACGTAGTGCCAATTTCAGGATGTGATTTGGTAGTATTTGCCGAAAAATTACCTTTCGAAAATGAAAGCCTAAAAGCAATCTTAATGATTGATGTATTGCACCATGTAAAAACTCCTGAAGAATTTTTTAATGAAGCGCTGCGTTGCTTGGTTCCCGGTGGAAAAATCATTATGGTTGAACCAGCTAATACGCTCTGGGCAAAATTTATTTGGAAAACATTTCATCACGAACCATTTGACGACAAAGCCGGATGGATTATTAAAGGAGAAGGAAGAATGAGCGATGCCAATATTGCATTGCCTTGGATTTTGTTTGGTCGTGATAGAACACTTTTTGAAAATAAATTTCCTCAACTTAAAATCAATTCACTAAAAATACACACACCTGTTGCTTATATTTTAAGTGGCGGAGTAAAACCTTGGAATTTATTACCTAAATTTTTATTTGCTCCGGTTCGTTTCATCGAAAAAACTGTGAGTGGCTTAAAACAAGGTATGTTTCAAACTATTGAAGTCGAAAAAATTAGTACCAGATAATTGTATTCATGTCGAAAAAGTTATTCTCATTTGGAGAGTTTGTTTACCGAACTAGTTTTCCACTCTATTTTATCCTGTATTCTTTTTACAAAAAAATATCTGATAAAAAAGAAATGGAGCTGTTTAAAAAAATCATTAAGCCCGGTGATGTTATCCTTGACATAGGCGCCAATATTGGTTTATACAGCAGCTACTTTTCGCGATTATGTGGAAAAACCGGCACTGTTCATAGCTTTGAACCCGATGTTACTAATTTTAAAAATCTAAAAAAAGTAACTTCCAACTTGTCGAATGTAAGCATCAATCATGTGGCAGTTAGCGATTCAAACAAACCCTTAAAAATTTACACTTCGCATCGTTTAAACGTAGATCATCGCACTTATCCGGTTGATACCTATTCAACATCCTATGAAGTACCGGCAACTTCCATTGATGATTATGTACAAAATAAATACAAGGTTAACATCATTAAAATTGATATTCAAGGAGCTGAATTTCCTGCATTGACTGGCATGACAGAAACCTTAAAAGCCAATCCGGAAGTAATTATTTTTATGGAAATTTGTCCTTCTGCTTTGCGCGATTTTGGTGTTGAAATAAAAACCATTTTCGACTTTTTGCATAGCTTAGGTTTTTTTGTTTTTGATTATTCGCTCAACAAAATTTCAACCGCTGCTACTTCAAAATACGCAAAGTATGCAGATGATGCTTTTGAGAATGTAATTATTGCTAAAGAAATTCCATCCGGATTAAAATGAAACTTTCAAAATTAATCTACGCAATTTTTAGTAAGTGGTTTTTCGCATTAATTGGCCTAGTTATACTTAGTGGATTGCTTTTGTATTTGCGTATGCCTGAAGGCTTATACGACAAACTACTTGATTTTGTAAGTAATTTATTGCAACAAAAATATGGTTCGGGTGGCAACAAAGTGAAAATAGATACGGGTTTCCATAAACTTGGATTCCTTGTTATGGCATTGGGTGTGCTCCTATTTACCTATTTCAGTTTTTGGAAATGGTTTATTTCTTCTGCTTCTGCTTACACACATTCACCGGAAATAAACAAAGGTCTTTCACTGGAAAAAAAAGATTGGATCAGCATATCCGGTTTACTCCTATTAGCATTGCTATTAAGAGCGTTTCCGATGAGCCAAAGTTTATGGCAAGATGAAATAGGCGTTTACAACACATTTATAAAAGATGGATTTTTAAGTACTTTTTTACCCAAAAGTTCAATGGGCTCGCAACCCTTGATGCAATTGCTGGTGGGAGTATTTGTAAAGTTTGCAGGTACAAGTGAAATTATTTTGCGTTTACCCATTTTGTTATTTGCTTTAGTAGGAATCGCTTTCATCTATTATTTTACCTTACAACTTTCAGCAAATCGATTAGCCGCTTTTATTGCTGCATTTTTCTTAACCATACACTCTTACCATATTTACTATTCGTTTCAAATGCGGGGCTATGTGATGCTTGTTTTTATGTGCATGCTCAGTTGCTATTTACTCATTAAACTGTTACAATCTCCTACTTCAAAAATTGCTTTCTGGTATGCTTTCGTGAATGTGTGTTTTGTGTATACACACTTATATTCTGTATATTTACTCATTGCTCAACACCTTGTTGTTATTGGATTTCATTTATATGCTACCCGTATATCTAAAAATTCGACATTCACTTTTTCAGGTCAATTTTTAGCTATTTACTTTCATGCTTTCATTGCCTCCATGTTAGGAATATTGTTCTTGTATCTTCCTCAATTGCCGGTAATTTTTATGAATATTTTAGATACAGCAAACAGCACTAAATCGCTATTCGACTATTTTACACAAGTACTCGATGCGCTGCATTATATGCTTGCCTACTCTGAATTAAAGTTGCTAAGCAGTGTTTTGATATTACTTTTTATCATTGGCATTTGGGGACTGGTAAAAAAAAGCAATACGCTCATGTTAGTTATTGGTATTGCCATATGGTTATTTATTATAACAGCTTTTGTTCCTTCAGGACCGGGCTTTTTTCCTCGTTATTTAATTTGTGAAATTCCCTTGTTGTTGTTTTTGTTTTCATTGGTAATTGCCGAAAGCTGGCAATCTTCTAAAGCTTTCTTAAAAGTAGTTGCTGTTAGTTTGTTTGTTGGGTTTTGCGCAATTAATATTAGTGGCTATACCTTGAGTTATCAAAAGATTCAAGACTATAAAGGCGCAGTGAATTATGTTCAAAATAAACCGAGTACAATACCTAAACTAGTTGCAGCAAACTCATTAGGAAAAACAGAAATTAAATTTTACGACCAAAGCATTATCGCACTTAATCAGGTTGCAGAACTCGATTCATTTATGAAGCTTCCGGTTGATTTGTATGTGATTACCACCTATGAAAGTTTTGCGGGTAAAAGTTTGTTTATAAACGATAAACCCACGCAACAACGAATTGAATCAGCATTTTCTCGCGAAAAAGTTTTTAGTGGTGAATTCCCGGTTACAGTGTGGCATTACGAAAAGCATTAAGGGTTAGCTAAAATTCGATGAACAATAAACAAACTATTCTTCAAACATTTATCTTTGCTCAATAAATAAAAACTATGCTCGATTTAAATAATAAATCAATTTTGGTTACCGGTGGTACCGGCTCATTTGGAAAAACATTTGTAAAAACTATACTTGAAAAATATCCCAAGGTAAAACGACTCATCATATACTCACGCGATGAGTTGAAACAATTTGAAATGGCACAGGCCTTCTCTAAAGAAAAATACGATTGTGTGCGCTATTTTATTGGTGATGTGCGCGATAAAGAGCGCCTTATGCGTGCCTTTGAAGGAGTAGATATTGTAATTCATGCTGCAGCATTAAAACAAGTACCAGCCGCTGAATACAATCCTATGGAATGTATAAAAACCAACATCTTAGGTGCCGAAAATATTATTAATGCTGCCATTGACTGTGGGGTTAAAAAAGTTGTAGCGCTTAGTACAGATAAAGCAGCAGCTCCAATAAATTTATATGGCGCAACAAAATTATGCTCTGATAAATTATTTGTGGCAGCAAATAATATGAAAGGATTTCACGATATTAATTTTTCGGTTGTGCGCTATGGAAACGTTATAGGTAGCCGCGGTTCTGTAGTTCCCTTTTTTCTTGAAAAACGCAAAAGTAAAGTACTTCCCATCACACATAACGACATGACTCGCTTTAACATCACGCTCGAAGAAGGAGTAGATATGGTGTTATATGCGTTAGAACACGCTTGGGGTGGCGAAATTTTTGTACCTAAAATTCCTTCGTTTAAAATAACCGATTTAGCAACAGCGGTTGGTCCCGACTGTGAGCAAAAATTAGTAGGAATACGTCCGGGCGAAAAAATTCACGAAGAAATGATAACCGAAACCGATTCCCTGGTTACGCTTGAGTTTTCGAAATACTATGTGATTACCCCTTCTACTCCGCAATGGGATGTTGAAGAAATGATTCAAAAACTAAAAGGAAAAAGAGTTGAAATGGGATTTAAGTATAATTCAGGAACCAACACCGAATGGCTAAATGTGGAGCAACTTCGCCAATCGATTCGTGAAAACGTTGATCCTAACTTTACTGTATAATTCATGCAACCAACACCCAGGATTGGAATTATATCGCAAGCGCGAATGAGCAGCACCCGTTTGCCGGGAAAAATTCTTAAATCTGTGGGAAATAAAAGCTTGTTGCAAATTCATTTAAATCGTTTGCAACAAAGTGGATTTCCAATTTACCTTGCAACTACTACCAATAAAAGCGATGATTGTATTGCTGAATTTTGCATGCAACAGCAAAAAGCTTATTCAAGGGGCGATGAGCAAAATGTGCTTAGCCGTTTTTACGAATGTGCCTTGCAATTTAAGTTAGAAGTAATTGTTAGAGTAACCTCCGATTGCCCTTTAATTGATGGATTTTTGATTAAAGATGCGATTGAAAAATACCTGGCTTTCAATTCTACTTCGCTCTATTATTCCAATTGCACTGAACGCACATTTCCACGTGGTTTTGATTTTGAAATTTTTAGTTTCGACATGTTAAAAGAAGCTTACGAAAAAGCAACGAGCGATGCTCAAAAAGAACATGTAACTCCCTATTTTTATCAAAATCATCAAAATAAATTTACCTTAAAACATTACAAGTCAACCTTAGATTACAGCCATCTTCGCATAACGGTTGATACTCCCGAAGATTTTGAACTCATTAAAATACTAATTGAACAACACCACGCTGCTACAAAATCAGCTCCTGAAATTTGTGAACTGCTGCAACAACATCCCGAACTCGTTGCAATTAATCAACACATCGAGCAAAAAAAAGTATAATGCAAAAATTGTTTTTCAGAGCAGATGGTAATAGTTCAATTGGTCTTGGACATTTACTGCGTTTGCTGGCTGTGGCCGATGCGCTGAAAAATAATTTTGAAATCACATTTACTGTTCAAAATTTAACTCCATACGTAAATGACTTGCTACAACCCTATTGCAATCAAGTAGTATCACTTCCGGAAGAAACAAACTTTCAAAAGGAGGCGCAGTACCTATGTAGTAATTATATAAGCAAAGACTGCATTGTAGTTTTGGATGGATATAACTTTACTACCACTTATCAAACCATCTTAAAAAAGGCTTGTAAAAAACTGGTGTATATCGACGATTTAAACAGCTTTCACCAGGTTGCCGATGTGGTAATTAATCATGCACCATTGGCAAATCAGTTGCAATACGATGTAGAACCTTATACCCAACTATGTTTGGGATTATCGTATGCCTTGTTGCGACACGAATTTATTCAACATAGTTCCAATCGAAGCATACAGTCGATATCCAAAGTAATGCTGAGCATGGGTGGAGCTGATGTACACAATGTAAGCTTAAAATTTATTAAGGTGCTCGAAAACATTGACTCAATAAAGGAAGTTTGTTTGCTCCTTGGTAAAGTAAATGTACATTTTGAAAAAATTGAAGCCTATGTTACTTCCTCTCAAAGCAAAAAATTTACACTAAAAAGCAATCTATCTGCAAAACAATTGTGTGAAGAATTAGTGGCAAACGATTTATTAATTTGTCCTGCCAGTACTACGGCCATTGAAGCATGTGCTGTTGGAATTCCAATAATTGGAGGTTATACAGCCGACAATCAACTTGAAATTTTGAACGGACTTACTCAACAGGAATGCATGTATAACCTGGGTGATTTAACTATGGTTACCGAAGCTCAAATTAGTGCTGTTTTATCGGAGTATATAACACAACCGGCTTTAGCAACTAACTTGTTGAATGCTCAAAAAAAACTAATCGATGGCAAGTCGCATGAGCGCTTGATGAACCTTTTTACTAACCTGCAACATGCTACATTATAGAAAAGCAACACTCGACGACCTTCAGCTTTATTTTGAATGGGCTAACGATGAAGAAGTTCGTAAAAATTCCTATCAATCAAATCCAATTTCGTTTGAAAATCATTCCCGATGGTTTACAAAAAAAATTCAAGCAACTGAAACTTTGATGCTACTTTTTGAGAACGAACAAAATCAAAAAATTGGGCAAGTGCGATTCGAAACTGAAATGAACCATGCGGTTATTGGAATTTCAACTGATGCAAATCAACGCGGAAAAGGCTATGCAGTAAAAATGTTACAAATGGCTTGCTCAGAATATTTAACTTTGAATCCGACTAACCGCATTTATGCCTACATTAAAAAAGATAATTTAGCATCGTATAAAGCATTCATCGCAGCCGGATTTCAGCTTGTTGAAGAAGTAATTGAAGAAGGTATTTCAAGTTTTAAATTGATAAAATAAGATGTTCCCATTTCCAACTAAACCTTTTGTGATTGCCGAAATGAGCGGTAATCACAACCAATCGCTCGAACGGGCACTCGAATTAGTAGATGCAGCTGCAGCCGCTGGTGCGCAAGCGCTTAAAATCCAAACCTACACGCCCGATACCATTACCATTGATTACGATAAGGACTTGTTTTTTATTGAGGATAAAAACTCACTGTGGAAAGGCCGAAAATTATATGATTTATATGCTGAAGCAATGACTCCTTGGGATTGGCACAAAGCTATTTTTGACCGTGCCAAAGAAAAAGGAATGATTGCATTTAGCTCTCCTTTTGATGAAACGTCTGTGGATTTTTTAGAAAAATTGAACGTTCCATTTTATAAAATTGCTTCCTTTGAAAACAACCATTTGCCGCTGCTAAAAAAAGTTGCAAAAACTGGAAAACCGGTAATTGTTTCGACAGGAATTTCAACTGTAGCCGATATTGCGGAAGCCGTAAAAGTGTTGCGCGAAAACGGATGTATGAATATCGTATTACTGAAATGTACCAGTACTTATCCGGCCACGCCCGAAAACAGCAATATACTTACCATTCCGCACATGAAACAATTATTTGAGTGTGAAATAGGATTGAGCGATCATACTGCCGGAATTGGAGTTTCAGTTGCTGCTGTTGCTTTAGGAGCGACCGTAATTGAAAAGCATTTTACCTTGCGTCGCAGCGACGGAGGTGTTGATTCGGCGTTTTCTTTGGAGCCTGAGGAATTAAAAAATTTAGTAATCGAATGCAATCGCGCTTATCAAGCACTTGGTAAAATTAATTACGAAATACTTGAAGCCGAGAAAAAAAGTATACAGTTTAAACGCAGCATTTATGTTGTGAAAGATATAAACGCAGGCGATACTTTTAGTGCTGATAATATTCGAATTATACGCCCCGGTGGTGGAATGCATCCACGATTTTACGAATCGATTCTTGGAAAAAAGGCTAGCAATTCACTTAAACGTGGAACTGCCTTAAATTGGAATCTACTTTAATTTAAGTGCAAAAACAAAGGTATGTATACTTTACTAGCTAGTTAAAAAAGTAAGCTATTCCTGGTCAAATTTTCAGTCCATTAACCAAAAATAAGTAATATTGCAACCCCTATGATTGGAATCATTAATTACGGAATGGGTAATTTGAGTTCAGTAAAAAATGCGCTCGATTATTTAAGTATTCCCAACATCCTCGTAAACAATCCTGACGAAATTAATTCCTGCTCTAAATTAATTTTGCCGGGTGTAGGTGCCTTTGGACTTGCGATGCACAATTTACACGAATTAAAATTTATCGATAGCATTTTAGAATTTACTCAGGTAAAACAAAAAGCTTTGCTGGGACTTTGTTTGGGCATGCAATTGTTGTTTGAAAAAAGTTGCGAACATGGCACTCACAATGGACTTTCACTAATTAAAGGAGAAGTTAAAAATTTGAATGATTCCGTTAAAAATTTACCTGTACCACACATGGGTTGGAATCAATTAATTGAAACCAACAAATCAACCTTACTGAAAGATGTTGTTAAAGAAGATCAAATAATGTACTTCGTTCACAGCTATTATTGCAGCGCCGACAACAAAGAACTGGTAACTGCCCAAGTAAATTATGAATTCAATTTTGATGTAATGATTGAAAGCGACACTATTTTTGGTTGCCAATTTCATCCCGAAAAAAGTCAGAAAAGCGGTTTGCAAATTCTCAAAAATTTCGCACAAGTATAACATGGTTAAAACCCGACTAATACCGGTATTGTATATAAAAAACGGACTCATTGTTCGCAGCGAAGATTTTTCGTACCATCAAAATATTGGCAACATTATTAATGAAGCCAGTCGCTACAACGAATGGAATGTGGATGAATTAATTTACATCGACATTAGCCGAACCGATGAATACGATTTACGTCGCGACGATCACAAAATAAAATCATATAGTAATAAACAGGAAATAATTACAGAAATAGCACGTGTATGCTTTATGCCGCTTAGCTTTGGCGGCGGTATACGTTCATTGGTCGATATTGATGTACTCATTAAAAGCGGTGCTGATAAAATTACACTCAATACTGCTGCTTTTGAAAACCCACAACTCATTAAGGAAAGTGCGCTCAAATATGGTTCTCAAGCAATTGTTGCTTCAGTTGATTATCGAAAAATAAATTCTGAAGCCATTGTTTTTACTAATTTCGGGCAAACGAATACAGGGGTAAAGCTTTTGGATTGGGTGATAGAACTTGAGAAGCTGGGAGCCGGAGAAATTTTTATGAATGCGATTGATCGTGATGGAAAAGCCAGTGGTTACGATACCGAAACTATTGGGCAAGTGGTGGATGCCAGCAAGTTGCCGGTAATTGCTTGTGGTGGTGCTGCCGATGAATATGATTTTGTTGACTTGGCAAAAGCTACCAAAGTATCAGGAATTGCTGCCGGAAACATGTTTCACTTTACCGAAAGAAGCTACCCTCGTGCAAAACAAACTTTGAAAAAAAATGGAATTAATGTCCGATAAAAAATACAAAATAGCTCCTGATCGTCCGGCCAAAATGCGCTATTGCAAGCAGTGCGTTTATCCGGCAAGTTCAGCTGTACCATTGGCTTTTGGCGATGACGGAATTTGCAGTGGTTGCCGCTCAGCATCGCAACGAGTAGACATAGATTGGGACCGACGCAAAAAAATGTTTGAGCGGCTCATCGAAGATTATCGCTGCAAAGATGGTTCTAACTACGATTGCATAATACCTGTAAGTGGTGGTAAAGACAGCTATTTTCAAATACACATCATCAAAAAAGTATATGGACTTAATCCATTGCTAGTAACCTATCACGGAAATAATTATACTCCAACCGGGATGAAAAATTTGCTCAACATGCGCGAAGCATTTGATGCAGATCATGTATTTTTCACCCCAAGCATCGATGTTCTTAAAGCGATGAATCGTTTAGGAATGCAGGTAATGGGCGATATGAACTGGCACGCACATGCCGGAATTTTTACTTACCCAATTCGGGTAGCAGTGCAACAAAATGTACCGCTTATGATTTGGGGAGAGCATGGTTTTATGGATTTAGGAGGAATGCATTCTTACAACGATTTGGTGGAATTTACTTACCGCTATCGTCATGAACATTGCATGCGTGGGTATGAGTGGTACGATATTCTTGAAAAAGCAGAGAGCTATGGCGAAAAATTGGAGAAAAAACAATTAATTCCATGGATGTATCCAAGCGATGAAGAGATTGAACGCGTAGGTGTACGAGGAATTTATATTTCTAACTTTTTTAAGTGGGAAGCTAATGAACATGGAAAACTCATGCAGGAAAAGTATGGATTTTTACCTGCTGAAGAGCCCTTCGAACGCACCTACCGAACAACAAGTAATCTCGATGACATGCACGAAAATGGAATTCATGATTACATGAAATACATAAAATTCGGATATGGTCGTGCTACCGATCATGTATGTAAAGACATTCGCGCAGGTATACTCAACCGTGATACTGCCATCGAAATTGTACGCAAGATGGATCCAATAAAATCGAAGGATTTACAACGTTGGTTAACTTATGTTGATTGGACAGAAGAAAAATTTGATGCTGTTGCTGATTCTTTTCGCGATCCACGAGTATGGTGGAAAACAGAGGATGGACGCTGGCAGAAAGATAATTTATGGGATGAAAAATAATTTCTAATCCTCATTAAATATAGCTTAGCCTTTATCCAGTTAAAACTTTCGTATCTATTTAGTAGTTGTATAATTAACTACTGTAAAACTCTAGTTAGTTGTTTTAAGATTTTGCTCAGCTTAAGTTCTAGTAAGTTTAAAATAACCTCTCTTTACTGCGTTATTATTGGATTACGATTCATCTCACTTATTTTTCGCTTGGGTCGTTTCTCAAAGTTCCCTCCACAATTTGGGCAAATTCCTTTAAATAAATCATCAACACAATGACTGCAATACGTGCATTCATAACTGCAAATCCTAGCTTCATCACTTTCAAACGATAGCATTTTACCACATTGCTCACAGTTGGGCTTCATTCTTAGCATGGTTGGATGCTTTTACTAATGGATAATATTTTTCTTCCAAAACTCTGAAGTGCCATCGTTGATGTCCGGCCAACATAAAACTCAATGCCAATGGACAATATTGCATACCGTTAAATCCATTTCCCTGTTGCTGCAACATAGCAGGGCTAAATGAATCAACAAGTTTAATTGTTGATTTTCTAATTAAACACAGTTCCTCCATTAGGTCAACAATACTTCTGCGATTAGCTTCGGCATTTTTTGCAAAAACTTCTTCATCGTAGGGATTCATTTTTTGCTTATCTCCTCTTGCAATAGCAGTAATTCTATACGTAAATACCCTTTCCGTATCAATAAAATGTTGCAATATATCTTTAACTGTCCACTTACCTTCAGCATAAGTTTTATCGCCTAAAGCATTCCAAAGTTCAATGGGAGCTTGCTCAAGTTCCTTTAAACTAAGCTGCAAGGATTCTACAACCGGCACGTCTTCTGCAAGATTTATGTAACGATCGAAATATTCAGGCATTTTTTTAATCGCTGTTTTCTTCATTTTTATAATTCAATTTAACAATTATCCATATTTAAATTATCGTTCAAATACCCATCTACATCAGGGTTTTCGTTTTGAAGTAAAACATGCTTTATCCATGCATTACGTTCGTGCCACCAAATAGCCATTTCCCATACACATGTTGCTGCACCACGGTCGGAATAAATTTCAAAATTTACTTCATTTTTCCTTTTTAAATACACAAAATTCTGCAACATGTTCTCATCAATCCACCAATTTATAATTGCGAAACAACCAGCATTAAATTCGTGGAGAATAAGTGTTGCCAACTTGTATATTTCTAATTGATAGGCCTTACTTTTTAACAACCACTCACTTAGATAACTCTTCGCTAATTTAACGTCGCTAGCATCAACCCTTTCTTTCGAATTAGAAATACTATATACTTTTAGTGTCCAATCTTCGTGCTGATAGAGTTCCAAAAATCGAATAGAACGAGGTTTATAAGTTGTACTTATTTTCACTTACTTAAACTTTTTAAATATTCGCTTTCGTAATTTTTCACTGCATTAAAGATAGTTTCATCCTTTTCATACTTCTCTTTGAGCATTGTATAAACCTCTATTGCACGTTCATCATTTAATAAATTTAGTAACTGCACATTCTGAAAAATATCATTTACATCCTTCTCGTTTAAGGATTTCTTAAATCGTTCAAAAAGCAACGGATAAGCTAAATGCGCCTTGTTTAATGCAAGCAATGTATTAACTGCCGCATAAGGATAATCCCAGATAGGGGTAGCTAAATACCAGCGAGGCGAATGATTGTCTTCAATGCATTTCAAAGTATAAGGCACTGCGCGTTCGTCTGCTAAAAATTGCAAACCATTTAATGCGCTAATACGATTTTGATTTTTCCAAGAGCTTTTGCTTTCTAACTTCATCAATTCAGTAAAAGCTTTAGAACTTTTTGTTTTGCCTAAGGCAACTGCCGCTGAATTAATAACTCTATCACTTTCATCGTTCAATGCATTGATGTAAATGTCTGTAAAACTTGAATCGGAAGTTTTTCCCAAAATACCAATTGCTGTGCTTTTTAACCAATACTTTTCATTCGCTATCAGCGATTTCAACAATTGAATCATAGCTGCATCATAAGGCAGGCTTGTTACTCTCGATAGAGCCCCGAGCGCCAACATTCGATAGCGCCAATAATATGTCGAGTTAATTTCATTTGTTAATGCTTGCTTTACTTGAACTTTAAATTCAAGTGTAGCACTGCTGTCGTTCGCTAGTTTTACCAATTCGTTAAAAGCATCTTGTTTCGCCAATACATCCTTACTTTTTTTAAGTTGTGCTAAATACTCTTCTTTGCTTTTAGTAAAATTGCTTTCACACAAAAATGTTTGTTGATAATTAAAATTTACAAATTCAGGTTCAGTTATTTTTTCAAAAATGAAGGTGTTCTCCTGTTGAGGTTTTAAAATTACAGTTTCTATTTTATCGCCAATTTCTACTGAGATTTTGCCTTCAAAATAAGCCACTTGCTCATATTCTGTAGTATTCTCAGAGTTTTGTATCTGTTTTACGTGAATAGTTAGCCGCTGTATGGTAGCATCATAATTTTTTACAATTTCAAATTTTGCCAATCCAATTTTATAGATCCACTGTTCAAAAAACCATTGATACGATTTACCACTTACTGTTTCAACCACTTGCTGAAAATCACCAGTGCTTACTTGCTTATGTGCATTTTGATTTACAAAATAGCGAATCACTTTCCACCAGATTTCATCACCTAAATGTTCCTGCAACATTCGTAAAATCAATACTCCTCGAAACTTAGAATAATTGTCGCCGGTAAAAGATGCTACATCAGTAACACTTTTTGGAACAATAGGATGCTTATAACCTGCTTCCCAATCGCCCAGTACTGCAGACTTTTCAAAAGGGTGGTACCACAACATATACTCTGTATTTCCATTGCATTTTGTTGTATACATGCCTGCAAAATATTGAGCAAATGCATTGTTTAGCCAAATGTCGTCCCACTTTTTAGGCATAATCAAATTACCAAACCATTGATTGGCCAAAGCCTGCATTGCAACACCATCCCATAAATATTTAAAATCTTGGTGCACTCCATAATCATCAATATAATTATCAGAAAGTATAGCCATCGTATTTTGCGACACCAAACCGGGAAAAGGATAATCTTGCACCACTACTTGCGAATAACTTGAAAATGGATAAGTAAAGCCGGTTTTCTCTTCTAAAAATGACACCATATCAGGTAAAAGTGCGACTGTTGCATTTACTGCTTCCCTTTCGTTAGGATAACCGTAGTTATTGATTTTGGTTTTGCCTGCTTGTTGAGCAATGTTGGTGAATTCACCTACTACAATAGCCAGCAAATAATTGGGAAATTCATAATCAGACTTATAATGAAATGTTTGAGTGCCATTATTATTATCCTTTGTACTCACTAACTTTCCGTTACTAATTGCAATAAGCGGCTTATCCACTGTTGCATAAATTTCGCTGGTATGAATATCTGCTATGTCTTCATTGCAAGGAAACCAGTACTTATTATTTTCCGGTTCACCGCTACTCCAAACTTGCTTATGCTTTGACGGAGTAGTTGAAGTAGCTTGAAAAAAACGCAATCCCTTTCCAAAACTTCCACTAATTGCATTCGGATCAGCTTGGTTTTCGTATGCTGTTTGATAAGCAATCTTTATTGTAAAAGCTTCTGAAGGCGCATAATTTCTATTCAATGTGATAGCTAGATTATTGTCTGCCTCTCCCCCATCGTACACGTAAGCTAACTTTTGCGAATTAAGTTCGATTGATTGAATGTTGAGTTTACCTGCATCTAAATAAATTGTAGTACCTCCATTTATTAATGTTGCAGTAATTTCAGCTATTCCTGATGCTTGTCTTTTTTTCCAATCAAACTGAAGTCGCAGCGAAAGATGCTTAGTGTCGATACTCTGACCCAAGCAAAAAACAGGTATCAGTAGTATTAAGAGATAAACTTTAATTGTTCGTTTCATATAGTTTGTTGATTTAGAATTCTACTCAATTGTCTTTCGCTTTGTAAACCAATTTTGTTTGCTATTTCAACTTTTGACAAATCAGGATTCTCAACTAGTTCAAGAGCTTTTGCTTTTCTAATACTGGTAATAAATTGATTTACGGTAATACCGGTTTCTTTTTTAAATATGCGCGTAAAATTTCTCTCGCTCATATTGGCCATTGATGCTAAATCGTACAAACTTGTTTTGGTATGAATAGTTGAATAAATATAATCTTGTACCTTATGTATGCCATTGTGCAAATGGTTTCTGTACTTTAATACCTCACTTTCTTGAGTGTCGGTACCATTTCTTCTGCTGTATACTACTAACTCGCGTGCAACCAGGTGTGCAAAATAGCTTCCTTTTAATTTCTCGATGATGTGTAAAAAGAGATCTATTCCGGCTGCAATTCCGGCACTGGTATAAATACCATCTTCATCGGTAAATAAAATATTCTCTTGAACTTTAATCTTAGGATAGCGTTGTTTTAATTCATTCGTTTTTCTGAAATGTGTGGTGCAGCATTTGTCATCTAATAGTCCTGATTCAGCTAGCACAAATGCACCAATACAAATACTGCAAATATTAACTCCCCGTTGATGTTGCATTCTTATCCATTCGAACAATGCTGTGTTTTTTAAAAATTCGGCTGAGCTGATATAGGAATAAGCAATACCAGGAATAATTAAAAAATCTCCTTTTGCGAGTTTAACTTTTGAAAAATGTTTAACCGCACCAAAAGGCAAGCCGCTTGTTGACAAAACAGTTGAACCGATTCCGCAGTATTCAATTTCAAAATCTGCTTTAAAATCAATTGCTTCATGAATTGCCTGGTCGGCTCCGGCTAAATCAAGTATGTGAATTTGTGGTAGAATAAGAAATGTAAACTTAGTTGACATGCTGTATCAATTTTTTGTAAAAGTTGCAAAAAAATATTCAAACAAACAGACAATACTTCGACATTTTCAGCCAAATGAAAATTTGATGAGTGAATTAATTTACCTCCATTACATTGCAAGAATGGTCTAAATTTTATACTTCTTTGAAGCTATAAATTACTGGACAATTAGCTACAAACTCCGACTTTCTAAAAAAAAACAAAAGCAAATAGTCAACCATTGGCAGCATTCATTCATTTTTTGAAAATAAAGATCACTGAGTCAAATTCTACTAAAACGCCTCTTTGAAAAAATCAACAATGTTTATAAATTGGTCATTTTACCCTTCATAAACAGGAGAATTGTTAGGGCAGCGAAAACAAAAGATATATAATAGTACAAATTCATTTTTTCATTAAATACCACAACACTCAACAATATAGACGTGGTAATAATTGCAAGAATAGCATAAAGCGTATAATAAGATGCACCGAAATTCCTGTATAAGAAATACAAAAATATATTCAATATAACTAGGCCCAATCCTGCGATAATAAACCATTTGAAGTTAAGTAAAAAGTACTGTTGTAGTCCTTTAGTAGGATATAAAAATGATATACAAAACAATATAATAGCTGCAAACAACAATGAAAATGATCCGAAGAAGAAAGGATTGTGAAAGGCACTTGCCTTCTTTTGACCCAATGTTACGAAAGCATTTCCAATAGCGGCAATAAGTGCTAAAAAAAATGGAACAATCATTTCTGTTAATTTCATTACTTAAAATTTTTTACCATTACCTCATAATCAAAACTCATACTTTCAAAATCGTAATGATACTTAGTTTCCTTCCGAAATCCGTGCCTTTCATAAAAACGAATTGCCTTATCATTTCCATCCCATACAGCCAACCACAAGGTTTTAATTTTTCGTTTTTCCACTTCGACAAACAATTCATTTTGAAGTTTTTCACCAATTGTTTTTCCAATAAAATCATTCAACACATAAATTTTTTGAAGTTGTGCCGGAGCCGGATCTGAGATTTTTTCATAAGGGCACCATTTTTTTAGTTTGGCATATCCAATCGGTAAATCATCTGCAAATGCAATCCAAAAAACATTGTTCTCTTTTTGAATGCTTGTAAAAATTTTAGAAACAGAGAAAGTCGTAGCTAAATAGTTTCTAAGCACGCTTTCGTTCGTCCAAACAAATCCGAATGCTTCTCGAAAAGTAATCCTTGCTAACAAAGCTACAATAGCTGCATCGCTTGTTGTTGCTCTTCTTATGTGTATTTTCATGGTCTTAACAGGCACAGGTTAATTTTTCACCTTCTGTTGATTTCGTTCCTTGTGTTGCATAGCCATCCCGTTTCCACCAATCCAGACCTCCTAAGAGCTCCTTTACATTAAAACCCAATTGACTTAATTTCAATGCACCTTTAGTAGATGCATTACATCCTATACCATCACAATAAACAACGTAGGTTACCGAATAACTCAGGTTCCGAGTAGTATGTTCGTTCATTTCACGATGTGGAAAATTGGAGGCCAAAGGAATATGTTCTTCATCAAATGCATTTGGTCTTCTTGCATCAATTACACAAATTGATGCACCTTGATTTATAGCTGAAAATAAATCCGCGCTGTCAATATGAAATTCAAGTTTGAGTGTATAGTATTCAATTTGCTTGTTCATAGAATTGTTTACTTAAGTCTTATTAATCGGTTTACTTGTCGATCACTTTTCAAACCACATCTTTTTGCAATTTGAATGCGTGAAATATTAGGATTTTTCAACAGTTCTCTTATTCTTTCCTTTCGCAAAATGTTGATATACTTATTTACAGTGATACCTGTTTCCTTCTTAAAAATTCGTGTAAAATTTCTGTCGCTCATTCCTGCGATAAATGCCAAATCTATAAGTGTAACTCGGTTGTCTAAGTTTTGATGAAGCCAATCCTGCACTTTATGTATGCCGGAATGAATATGGTTGCGGTAATTTAAAAATTCGCTTTGCTGTGGTTGGCTTCCACTTCGCCTATTGTACATTACCAACTCTCGCGCAATTTTATGTGTAAAATAAGTTCCTTTTAACTCCTCCAAAATAAAAAGCGTCATGTCAATACCTGCTAATATACCAGCGCTTGTATAAATATTCTCATGCTTTATGAACAATACATTTTCAACCACTTGAATTTGTGGGAATCTTTGTTGCATATCGGTTGTACGTTGCCAATGAGTAGTACAAGGTTTGTTGTTTAAAATGCCAGAATAAGCCAATACATAGGCTCCAGAACAAATACTACAAATATTCACCTTATTTGTCGCAACACTTTTTACCCAATTAAATAAACTTTTCTGCTGCACAAAATCTTTGCTAAGTAAGTAGTGTGTTTCAGGTCCTGGAATAAAAACAAAATCTCCTTGATTTAAAACAACTTTTTCAAAATGCTTCAGTTTATCAATAGTTAATCCTGCGCTTGTTTTTATTGAACTTTGTATGGAACAATACTCAATTTCAAAATCTGCTCCGTCCCCCATAGCTTCATAAATTACTTGTTCGGAACCAGATAAATCAAGCAATTGAATTTCGGGAAGAAGCAGGAAAACAAATTTTATAGCCATAAATCAAAATTTTATGGTACAAAAATAACTGACTAAACTCTATAAATTGAGACAATTGACAGACAATTTGAGCCAGGCAAAACTTAAAATCAAATTATCGAATAAGAACTACTTTGTTTTAAGTACTGCAAGATAACCAACAGCCAAAACGCATTTACAATTTAACTTCATTGTAGCGCAGTTAAAGTCGAAGCATTCTTTCGCCAGTAGTAAACTTGTAACAAGCTACTTTAATCTCATTTCTATGAAACTAAAATCGTCCATACGAAACAAATAAGGCTAAAACAATCACAAATAAATTAACTCCTAGTTCTTTCATTTCCTTGTTTTTAAAATGATCGAATGCTGCCAATACCATAACAAGGCTCAAAGCAAGAGCAGCAACCGTTGTTAAAATTGGAAGTATTCCTGTTAGACCAGGAAGAATTAATCCAAGTGCAATAAGTAGTTCAGAGAAACCAATAAACTTAATCTTACTTGCTGAATGTCTTGCTGTCCAAGACATTTTAGATAGCTTTTCCTTTGGCAGTGTTGCTTTCATTAGTCCTGCCATTACAAACATTGCGCTTAGCAATCCTTGTACAATCCATAAAGCTGTGTTCATAGTTTCGCTTTTGTTTTACAGGACAAAACTAAGTAATTTTGCTTTCCAATAGTAAGCAGTTACCTAAAGGTAAGCAACTAACAAATTTATCATGAGTAAAAAATCACATACCGAATGTAGCTCATCCTTACTTCCTATTCGAGATGCGCTGGATGTTATTAGTGGTAAATGGAAATTACAAATAATAATTTCAATTGGTTCAGGTAACAAACGATTTCGCGAAATTGAACGCAGTATTCCAAAAATCACTTCTAAAGTTCTTGCTAAAGAATTAAAAGATTTAGAGGTACATTTACTTATTAAAAGAACCGTTTATGATGATTCGCCTGTGTTGGTTGAATACACACTTCTACCCTATGCAAATACACTGAAGAAAGTGATTAAATCATTAAACGATTGGGGGCTTCAACACCGTAAAAAAATAATAGCTAAGAAATAACTTGTATGAATTTTTTACACGTATTTACTAAGTGTTCGTAAACTTACTCGTGTTGACAAGATTGCAAAGATTTAACCTAAAATTAATATTGCTCGAGGATTTTTTTAATTAGTTGTTAAAGTAGTTGTACATTTCCTTAAGTTAAGATTAGGCAAAAATTAATAGTAGTAGCTATACAATTTTTGAATTACTCCTTTTTCAAAATAAACTTTATTCCACTAGTAGCTATTTGCAAAGTCGTTATTTCACCCTTTTCGTTTTGTAAGAATGTATAATTGTCAGTTGATTTTGGGTCGTCGAAAAAATTGTTTTCATCTTCAGCATACAATTTAGTGCGTGTATCATCGGGTTCAATTAATACTAATTTTTTCTCAACTACTTTTAGTGTATAGTGTAATTTATGTTCCTTAGAAACAAAAACACCTTCATACTTTTTTAAAATTTCAGTGGGCAAGTCAATTTCCTTTCTTGAAATAACTTTTGGAAGTTGAAATGGCTTGTTTTCACTAATACTAGTGCTTGCCTTTACGATTTCCTCAAATGGAATATTTGTTTGATTGGAAAGAAAAATAATGGTGGTACGGCTTTTTAAATTAATGCTTAAGTAGGCTCTATAACCCTTTCTACCACCTGCTTGCACAAGTATGCTATCAGTTTTAAATAAAACCGCTTTAGACTTCTCTGAAATAAACTTTGAAGAAATTATTTCTTGACTGAATTTATACAAATCGCTTATGGTAGTAATAATATTTCCAGTTTCAAACTGATTTATAGTTTTTGTTTCAGTAGCTTCTATCCTGTCATTTTCATTTGTAAAACCAAAAACAAAATTGCTTTTATCAGCAGCATTATTGTATTCAAAAGTGTTCTCCAATTTTAACTTACTGAAAACATCTTCTTGCATGAAAGAAAAATAGCTTTTTCCGGAAGCCTTTTCTATAATGTAATGAAGTAAAAAATATCCAACGTTTGAATAGGCAGTTTGCGTATTGGGTTCAAATACTAATGATTCTTTTCGGACCATATCAATAGCTTGCTTTAAACTCAACTTATCATACTTTTCGTAATCGCTTATTTCTCTTGGCAGACCCGATTTATGAAATAGTAATTGTTCAACGGTTATCTTACTTGCATTCGGAAAATCAGGTAAAAATTTAGCCAAGCTATCAGAGAGATTTAATTTTCCTAGCTCAGCTAACTTTAGTATTGCTACTTTAATAAACACTTTGGAAACAGAAGCAATAATAAATTTACTTTGTTGGTCCACTTTAAAGCTATCATTTACTCCGCTTATGTTATACGAATTTTGAAATAGTATAGCCTTGTCTTTTGCAACCAAAACATTTCCATTGAACTGATTTAACTTATGGAGTTCAGTATAATAAGTATTAAACTCCTTTTGTTGTGAATTTGCAGTTAGTGTGAAGCAAATAAAGAAAGCTACTAAAATTGAAAAGTTAATTTTAGACATAAGTGTTTTGGTTTTAAAATTTTGTTTTCGATTTATTCACTAATTCAATTACTCTTTAAAAAATCACCATCAATAATCAGCAGCTTTGTGCCATTTTTAGTTACCGAGCGATGTGAACTCAAATCATCCGACACAATGTAACTCTCTCCTTTTAATAGTTTAATTTTTTCACCGCTTTGCAACTCTGAAATAAACTCTCCTTCAAGACAATGCACAATATGCCCTTTTTTGCACCAATGATCAGCAACATAACCGATCGAATATTCTACAATACGCAATCGAAGTCCGGCAAATAGCAAAGTCTGCCAGTGGGCTTTGCCACTTTCTCCTTTATATTCAACTTTTTCAATTGTACTCCAGTCAATCTTTTGAAATGGTATATTCAACATCTTACTTAGTATTTAAATTCTATTTAACAATGCTCCTACTTCAATTATTAAACTCCACTTTTCTAAACTCGCAAATCAACAAACTAACAGAAGCCTTAATTCGTAATCCTTCCATTGAGTTTATTCTAATCAACTAGGCTAGAATAACATTTGAAGTATTCTGTTTCGTAATCCTTTTAAGTTGGATGTTTCGGCGTTTGATAAAAAAATAAAGGTGATATCCTTATCCAACAAGCGGTACATTACATGCGAGTTCCCGGGATGTCCACCACTGTGATAAACTAATTTTCCGGATGGTGTATTCTTTAAAAACCAACCAAAGCCATAAGCAATGTCTGGATTTGTTCGGGCATAAATAATTTCACCATTGTAAGTTGGTACTTCGAATGCCTCATTTTGAATTTCA
>Ga0268298_10001838_pt1 | contig 24066 bp, 25 predicted proteins | sample WWTPWeurt_MetaG_FD_194462 | JGI IMG/M metagenome (GOLD analysis project Ga0268298, IMG submission 194462) | Activated sludge microbial communities from WWTP in Nijmegen, Gelderland, Netherland - WWTP Weurt | ecosystem: Engineered > WWTP > Aerobic digester > Activated sludge | place...
TGGTCGTTCCACCCTTCGATTCCCTCAGCCTGTTCTCCGGGGGGCTGGACAGCTTGATCGGCGCCATCGATTTGCTGGAGGGGGGTGCCACCCCGTTGCTGGTCAGTCACTTCGGCGAAGGCGCGACGAGCGATGCTCAGGGAAAGCTGTTCGCTGGCTTGAAGAAGCACTACAGCAAGTCGTCCTTCGAGCGACTGCGGGTCGGGATGACCTTCGACGATGGCCTCGTGCAAGGTGTCGGTTCCGAGAACAGCACCCGCGGTAGATCGTTCCTGTTCTTCGCCCTCGGCGTGTTTGCCGGCACGGGACTGGGGAAACACTTCACGTTGCGTGTCCCCGAAAATGGGTTGATCGCGCTGAATGTGCCGTTGGACCCGCTGCGACTGGGCTCAAACAGTACCCGCACCACGCACCCGTACTACATGGCAGGTGGAATGACCTGCTCGGCGTGCTCGGCATCGACGGGGAAGTCCGGAACCCTTACTGGGACAAGACGAAAGGCGAGATGGCCGCAGGGTGCAGTGAGCCTTCGTTGCTGAAGAGGTTGGCCGGGGATTCTCTGTCGTGCTCGTCGCCCACCAAGGGCCGGTGGCAAGGCCTCGGCATCGAGCATTGCGGCTATTGCTTGCCGTGCCTGATCCGCCGCGCATCGCTCTTGGCGACTTGGGGCGCCGGCAAAGACGCGACGACGTACACCGTGCATGATCTATCTGCCCAGCCGCTGGACACACGCGAATCGATGGGGAAGCAAGTCAGGTCCTTCCAGTACGCGATAGAGCGCTTGAAGGGCCGGCCACAGCTTGCGAACCTCTTGATCCACAAGCCCGGCTCGCTCACCGACGAAGTTGCGCACCTCGATGAACTTGCCGATGTCTACCGTCGCGGTCTGGCCGAGGTCGCGCGGCTGATCGATCGCGTCGATGCTCGACCAAGTTGACCAAAGGCGTGCGCATGATCGATCCAAACGGGCTGGTGGACTTTCATTGCCACCTCGATCTGTATCCGGATCATGCGGCGGCAGTCCAGGATGCTGACGCGGCTGGAGTGTTCACACTCGCGGTGACGACGACGCCTCGCGCTTGGCCTCGCAATCACGAACTTGCACAGCGGACAAAGTATGTCCGTGCGGCGCTCGGGCTGCATCCGCAGCTGGTAGCCGAGCGCGAGAACGAAATTGACTTGTGGGACCAGTACCTTTCGGAGACACGCTATGTCGGCGAAGTTGGGCTGGACGCGGGGCCTCGGTTCTTCAAGTCACTCGACGCGCAGAAGCGCGTTTTCCAGCATGTGCTGCAACGCTGCGCGCAAGCGGGTGAGAAGATCGTCACGGTCCACAGCATCCGATCGGCGAAGGCAGTGCTCGATCTCGTCGAGACACATCTGCCGCCTGGGCGGGGCAAGATCGTCCTTCATTGGTTCACGGGGACCAAAAGCGAGGCCAGGCGCGCCTTGGAGTTGAGCTGCTTTTTCTCGATCAACGCGGGCATGCTGGACAATCAGAGGCACGCTCCGATGGTTCAAACTATTCCGCTGAGTCGAATGTTGACGGAGACCGACGGACCCTTCACGCGCACGGGCGAGAGGCCTTCGAAGCCGGCCGACGTGGCTAACGTGGTGGAAGGTTTAGGCCGCTTGCATGGCCTGCCTGCCAGTGACGTGGCGCGTGTAGTTCGCAGCAATTTGCGGTCGTTGCTGGGGTAAGCTGGTAGCGAGTTGCGGTTATGAGAAAAGCCATCTTTCTCTTCTTCCTGGTGCTGGGCATAGGCGCCGGATACCGGTCCGCGAGCGACGGCGACTGGGGCGTGCGAACCGTCATGATGGCCGTGGGCGCGCTGTTCGGTGGCGCGATCGGTGGCGGGCTGTCGCAGATCGGGAAGCCGCAGATGCGACGCCGCAGGCTTCTGACCGAGGAGGAGATTGAGCCGATTCCTGGAGGTGGAAGCTCTGGCCGCGACATGGCGGTGAACTACTGGCGCGACGAAGGGCACGTGCAGTTCGCGAAGCCGCCGAGGCCAGAGCATGGAGCCAAGATGTTCGACGCGGATCGGAACACCTGACGGGTCTACTTCTTCAAGGCATCCTTGACCGCTTGCTTTGCATCCTCGACGAGTGGCGCGGCGTCCCCCTTGACCTGCTTGCCCGACTGCAGCATGAGCGAGCGGTTGGATGCCAACGTCCCGTCCGGTGCCTTGGTGATCTGGGCCGACCGTTCGAACGTCGCCCGATCGGCGGACGCGGTCGCCCGGATGCGCTCGCCGTCTTGGTGAACCATGCTTCGCAGATCGGATGGCGATTCCGCCGATGGTGCGGCCGGTGATGCTCCCCCGAATCGTCGCACGCCGCCTTGATTGGCGCGATGGCTCCCAGTGACGTCTGGTGCCAATGCCGGGTCGCTCGCGTTCTGCAGGTGCTGTGCTTCCAGCTCGCCGAAGGCCGTCGGCACCGCAGTTCCGTCCGAGAACATGCGATGTGGACGCAAAGACTGCCGGGCTAGTTCCGACTCCAACAGCACGCGTGCGGAGGCACTGCTGCCGCCGTATTGCTCCGCGTAGCGGGTAAACATGGCGAGGTTGTGCGGATCCTGGGCGATGTCGATCGAGATGGTCTCGCCTCGCTCCAATGCGGTCGAAACCCGCTCCGCGAAGGCGCTTCGCTCTGCGAGGCTGGCGTCAGCTCGCTGCGAACGTGATGTCGTCGATGCCAGTCGCGCTGCAATGTCCTGAGCTTCTCGCTCGTCGCCGGCGATGACACTCACGAAGCTCTTGTCTCGAGACGCCCGATCGCCGAACTGCTTGAACTCGGCAAGTTGTTCGCTTGTCATCGAGGCGAGGGCCTTCTGCTCGGCCGAAGACAGGCTGGAGCTGTAGTTCTTGTCAGCGACTGCGTTCCCCTGAAGACCTGCAAGCGGCGTATTGATCCCCAGGTGACCCGAAGCGCCGATTGCGATACGCGCCACCTGCGCCTGCGTCAGCCCGGTGGTATCCGCCACGCTCTTGCTGATCTGATCCAGCCGGTTGAGCGTCTCGCCGAACTGTTCGTAGCTGCTCGACGTCGTGCCGATACTGGTGCGCGAGGAGCGCAGCCTGGCCACGCCCTTGGTGAAGGCCTCTGCCAGGACGGACGAACGCTCGTTGTTGGCCGCGACCGCTTCGCTGCGCGCCGCGTCGACCTGCCGGCTCGCGTCCTGCACGTCCTGCTCGGACACCCGCATCGACACCACACGCGAAGCGAAGCCCTGATTGCGCAGCAAACTCACTGCCGTTCTGCCGGTGAGCGCGTTCGTCGAAAACGTGTTCCCGCTCAGGTCATGCTGCCAGTTGCTCATGAACGCCGACGTCCGATTCGGCGCCAACTGCATCTGGTCCATCGCCACGTTGCCCATGTTCACGTTGCCGGTCGCCGCCGACCCCGTGCTTCCCGACAAAGTTCCCTGCAACCCCGACAACCCGCCCACCAGCGCCGTCCCGAAGTTCTCCATCCGTTTGACCGCCGCCCAAGCGATGAACGGAATGCTGATGGCGAGGTATCCGACGACGGCCTCGCCCGAGATCGCCCGCGAGTAGATCGTCGACGCCGTCTGCAGTGACAAAGCCTTGACGCCACTCCCCAGATCGGCCGCCGCAGCCAAGTCGTAGGCCGCGTAGATCGACGCCATGTAGTTGAGCACCGCATACAGCGGCGGCCAGAGCTGGATCCAGATCAGGATCGCAGCATAGCCCTTGAAGGCGATCATCGTCTCGCGCCCGCTGGTCAGCAGGAGCAGCAGCACCAGCAGCGGGAAGAGCGCGTAGGTCACCGCCTCGACGACGTTGCGGAACACCGGCAGCGCCTGCTCGGCCACCTTGCCGTAGTTGATCCAGGTGGCGTTCTGCTGGGCCGTGGCCTGGGCACGGCCGACCGCCAGCACCATCGCAGCCGGATCGTTGACCTTCTGGCCGACGATGCTGCTCGTGTCGTTGATCGCGTTGACCACCGCGTTCTGCCGGACCAGGTCGGCGGCCGTTGCCGCGGCGGTGGCGATGCTGTTCTTCAGGTAGGCCTGCTGGATCTGCCCGGCGATCAGGCCCGAGGCCGTGGCAGCCGGCAACGTCGGGTTCAGCGCGAAGGCCAGTTTGCCCTGGATGCGCGTGATCTGCGTCGGCAGCCGCCCGTTGAGGTTGGTGTAGACGTTGGGGCAGGTGTCCACCGTCACGCCCGTCCCGCTGGTCAACGTGCTGAAACGCGCCGGGTTCGGCGTCGCCATCAGCGCCCACACGTCGTCCGAGCCCGAAAACGTCCCCGGATCGATCGTCCCGTCGATCAGGTCGTACATCGTGCAGTTGTGGACGAAGTTGATCAGGTCGGTGCGGAAGTTCGGGTCCTGGAACACCACGGCGCCGGTCTCGCGGATCAGCCGGTTGCCGAACATCAGCCCGTTGTGCTCGTAGCTGAGCTCTGCCGGCAGCGCTCCGGCGCCGGGGATGACCTGGAACGCGGTCTCGAAGAGCCCCGTCAGCGTGTGGCCGATCGTGCTGGTCAGGCTGCCCAGCACGGCGACGCCGAAGGGCACGTTGTCGACCACCTTGACGGCGCTGCCGCCGGTCTTGTCGACGATGCCGACGGTGACCTTGGGCACGATCAGGATACCGAAGACCAGCACCACCGTGCCCAGCCACTTCCAGCCCTGCAGCTTCTCCGGCGCAAAGGCATAGGCGATCAGCGCCGCAACGAAGCCGCAGAAGGCCACCGCGGCCAGCGCGGCCGCATAGTCGCTGGACGCATGGATGGCGGCGGCTGCGTTGAAAATGCCGAACAGGCTGTCGGCGTTCTGGTAGGCGTAGATCTCCCACATGGCATGGCCGTCCGGATGCGCCTATCGGGGCATGTAGGCCGCCTGCTGGCCCAGCATGTCCATCACGTGCTGAGGCATGCTCGAGCGCAACTGGCGTTCGAGCTGCTCCAGGTGGCTGGATACCGCGCGGAACGAGCCCACCTTCTGGTACAGCAGGTTCTTCTCCTGCGAGATCTGCAGCAGCACCGCTTGCGCGCGCTGGCGGATCAGGTTGGCGCGCTCGCGCTGCCCCTGCTGCAGCGTGTAATCCTTGTCGAGCGCTGCCATGCCCAGGCGCAGGTTGCGCTCGAGGAACACGTAGGCGTAGTCGGCCGCGATCACGTTGCGGTACTGGCCGATGAGGCTGTCCGAGAGGCCCGAGCCAGGGATCGTCGCGCCGATCGACAGCATCTTGTAGACCGGCTCGGTGGTCTGGTTCACGAAGCCGACCTCGGCCGAGTTGTTCGGGATCGCGGTGCGCGTGGCGATCTTGTCGGCGATCGAGCGCATCATGGTCTCGACCTTTGCGGTGAACGGCGTGCTGGTGTAGGCCGTGTTCAGCGTGACGGCGTCGCAGTTGGTGTAGTCGTTGCAGCGCAGCAGGTGCTGGGTCACGTCGGTGCCGGTGCCGGCGGCCTGGCCGTAGAGCAACTGACTGATCGAGGTGATGGTCGGTGCGATCGGCTCCGGGTCGCGGCCCGAGTCTTCGGGGTAGAAGATCACCGTGCCGACGATGCTCATGATGAGCTCGCGCTCCTGATCGTCGAGGTAGCTGCCGGTGTACTGCAGCGCCTTCCAGGTCAGGTTGCCGACGAAGGGTGCCTTGTTGCGCACGTTGGCGTCGGCCGACGAGCGCGCCGAGGCCAGGATGCTGGGGCGGTCGGTGGCGCAGCGCCGGCGCGCGGCATCGCGGTCGCTCTCCAGCCCCATCTCGATGGCCAGGTCGGAACAGGCCTCCTGCGAGCTGTAGCCGGCCGCTTCGGCCGCCGTGCTGACGATGGCCTTGGCGGTCTCGCAGGAGTTGATGCGCGCGTTGTTGATCCAGGTCTCCAGGCCTTTGGCCCACTTGGTCAGGCCACCGAGCAGCGGCGACACGGCTTCGAGCGCGAGTTGGAAGGCGATTCCCGGCAGCGCGGCCGTGATGTTCCTCAGCATGTTCTTGAACTCTTCGGCCGAGATGTGGCTGAAGCTGCCGCCGAAGACGTCGATGCCGCCGCAGCCGGCCTTGGCGCTCGGGAACTGCACGGCCGCGAGCTGGTAGACCTTGTTCGGCGAGCGCATGAAGAGGCTGCCGCCGGTATAGGTGTTGAAGGTCTGGCCGCGGAACGCACCCGGCGCGGTGTAGTTGCCGATCGCGCCCAGGTTGTTGAACATGTTGTTCACCTCGGCGTTCAGGTCACCGGCGCGCAGCGACAGCGGCTGCACGATCAGTGAAGCGGTGAGGGCGATCGCGCCCATGCGAGGCCATGTAGGACGAGACATCGATTTCTCCTTGGCGATATCTGCCGCGCTACGGGAGCGCGACCTGGCGGCTGGCGCTGGGCACCATGGCGTCATAGCCCGGTGCCGTGACGGCGCTGATCCTCTCGAGCAACTGCGCTTCGGACAACACGCCGAAGCCGATGGGGGTGATGCGGCCGGTGAAGGGCTGGGCCAGGTAGACCGCCGGCACCTGGCTGACCTTCAGCGTGGTGGCGATGCCGTTGTCGCGCCGGGCGTCCGGGAAGCCGGGCATAGCCCCGCCGTCGATGCTGACGGCCACGACCTGGATGCCGTGTCGAGCCTGAAAGGCTTCCAGCGTGGGCGCGAACGCGTGGCAGTAGGGGCAGTCGCCGCGGAAGAAGAAGAACAGCACGTGGTCGCGGCCGAGCGCCGCGATCGACTGCGAACGCTGCGCCAGTTGCTGCTGCTCGAACACCTCCAGCGCCTTGGCATTGACGGGCCGGCCCTGCAGCGTCGGGTCGAGTTCGGGCGTCGACCAGGCGACGCGCTGTGCCACGTCCGCGAAGGTGGAAGCCCGCGCGACGACCTTGGACTCCAGCTCCATGTAGCGCCGCACGTGGGCTTCGGTCGGCCGCATGATCGCAATGTTGCGGAACTCCTCCAGCGTCTTCTGCAGGCGCTCGAACTCCACCAGTTCCGGCGCGCGGGCAGGCGAGGTCTTCGAGGACGAGGGCGATGGCTTTGGCGGAGGAGTCGCCGGTCTGATCTCTGCCTCAGGTTCAGGGTCCTCGTAGAAGTGCCAGCCGCGCCAGCCGTCGGTCCAGTACGGCAGGGGCGTCTGCGCCGACACCGCGCCCGATGCGGCCACGGCCAACGCGATGAGCAGGAGGCGAAGCAACACGGCGCGCCTCACGACAGCGACTTCGGCGGCAGGCCGTCGCGGCAGTAGTTGATGCCGAAGTCGATCGTCTGGCGGCGCGGCGCCGGCTGGCCCGGCAACTGCACACCGTCCTGCCAGAAGCGTACCTTCAGCCGCCGGCAGCCCTCCTGTGCGTAGCGCCGCTCGGTGCTGACGTCGACGTAGATCGGCGTCGTCGCCTTGAAGCGTTCGGTGATGGCGTCGGCCAGTGACCCCGTGAGGATGCCGTGCGCCTGACCATCCGGTGCATCGATGGCCGCGATCAGCAGCAGCTGCGCGTTCTCGACCGACACGCGCTGCTGCGCGGACGCAGCGGTCGACATGGTCGAGGCCAGTAGCAGGGGTAGCAGCAGCCTCATTGGCATCTCCCTTGTCCGTAGTAGCAGGTCGGCACGCGGCCCGAGCTGGTCGACTGCAAGGTCTCGACGTTGGGCATCGTCGGAACGAGCGACGCATAGAACTCGGACAAGTCCATCGCTGCGAAGTCCAGCGACTGCAACTGCGCCACCGTGAAGCCCGAGCAGTCGGGGCTCTCGGCGCCGCCCCAGCCCTTGCCGATCTGTGCGCGCCCTTGTTCGTTGACGATGCGCGCGAGCATCGAGTTGAAGCAGCACTTCGAGGTCGTGTGCTCGATGCAGGAGACGCAGGCGCCGAGGATGCGGATGCACGAGGAGCACCAGGTGCCGATCGTGTGGCACAGCCTGGCGCCTTCCTTCATCGCCAGCTTGCCCTCGTCCTCGTTGCAGGACATCATCGACATGATGATGTAGATGATCACGGCGATGACCAGCGTCCAGGGATCGAAGGCGACGACGAGGCTCTCGCTGGAGTACACGGCCACCGAACCCGCCGGTAGCGCCGCCCCATTGACCGCCACCGTCACGCCGTAGCTCGTGAACGTGCCGCTGAAACCGCCCCCCATCAGCAGCGCTGACATGCCCTGGTAGATGAACTGCTGGTTCTCCGAATTCATCAGCACGTCGTAGACCAGGCGCGAACCGGTGCCGAACAGGCTCTGGTTGGTCATCCCCGCGCCGGCACCGTCCGAATAGCAGCAGTTCTTCAGCAGCCGGTCACGGCAGCGGTTGTCCTCGCCCTTGAAGACCTGCATGCGGTCGGTGTCGAGGTAGACACCGGCCTCGCGGCCTGCTTCCAGCATCGACATGCTGCGGCCGAAGTCGGCGTCGTTGACGTAGCTGATGTCAAAGCAGCTGCCCTGCAGGCAGAACACGTTGGACGGGCAGTTGCTGGCGCTGGTGACCGTCTGCGCAGGCACCGGGCAGCTGTAGCTGTCTTCGACGATCTCGCACAGGCCCGTGCCCGCATTGGTCTGCCGGCAGGTCGAGCCCGTGGCCGTGCAGCCGCCGGCGACGAGCGGCGCGCACTGGTCGATCGGCGCGGCGCTGCTGCACGACATCGTGCTCGTGTACTGCCAGCAGTCGCGGGTGACGGCCACGCCGTCGACGATCTTGGTTGCCGGGCCATCGGTGCAGACGGCGGCGGTGCTGACCGTGCAGCGTCCGCCGTCGCCCAGCGCCGGGCACTGGTCGTCCCAGCGATCGGTCTCGGCGACCTCGGTCTGCGCCTTCTGGTAGGTCAGGCGCATGGTCGGGATCGGGCCGAAGGCCGGGTTCGGATCCCAGCCGATCACCGCGCGATCCGTGTCGACGTTCCAGTAGTAGCCGGGCACGGTGCCGGTGACGTCGTAGCCGGTGAAGGGTGTCCAGTCGGCGGCCGGTGCGTAGCACTTGGTGCCATCGAGCACGGTGGTCGTGCAGCCGTTGTCGCCCTGGCAGACCGTATCCTGGATGTTGTCGCCGCTCTGCGTGCCGGCACGGCAGGCGGCGTAGCGCTTGAGGAAGGGCTCGACGGTCGTGCAGGTGTAGCCCGAATCGCCGCCGCCGGTGCAGGTCTCCTGCACCTCGGCGGCGATCATCGCGGTCAGGCTGCAGGTCGTGCCGCTGCAGGACTTGTCGGCCACCCAGACGCCGGTGCGGATCGGCAGGCCGGTCACCCAGGAGTAGTTCGTCTCGAGCACCGCGGCCATCTGCGGGAAGACCACGGGCGTGGTCATGTCGACGTCGAAGAAGGCCAACGCAGAACCGTTGCTCGTCACGCGGAAGTGCTGCGCGGTGTCCGGCCGGTCGGGCAGGCATTGCGCGTCCAGGCCGGTGCGGCCCGACTCGGCATGGGCGAACCAGTCGCCTGGGGTGCAGGTGGTCGATCGGTCGATGCCGACCGTCAAGGTGCGCGCGCAGCTGTAGTTGCCCACGCCCTGGTAGCGCAGGCAGGTGCGCGGCTGCGTCCCGGCCGGCACGCTGGTGGTCGTGGTGGTGCAGCCGCTGTAGTACGAGGCCAGGTTCTCGAGCACGCCGGAGGGGCTGCGCATGATGCCGTGGGCCGCCATCACCGAGGGGTCGTCAGCGCCGACCGCCGGTCGTGGCGTGTTGGCGGAGCTCAGCGCGCCACGCTGAGCCTGGCACACCGGGTCGTTGGGCATCGTCGCGCACAAGGCCAGTCGTGCATTGCCCTGGGCGGCCAGGTTGGGCTGTCGGTAGTAGCTCGACTCGGCCGGCGTCGTCGTGTAGCCGGGCACGACCGCCGTGGCGCCCGGCGTCGTCACGTTGCTGCGTGCCACCGGGTTCGCGGCCTGGCCTGCGGCAACCCCGTCCTCGTGCGGCCCGGCGATCGCGGCGGTCTGCGTCGTGACGAAGCAGAAGAGCGTGAACCAGATGATCGGCTTGCGCATGGTCTGGTCCTCAACCCTTGAGCCGCTGGGCGAACACAGCCGTGTCGCGCGCCAGCTTCGGCGCCGAGCGCTGGAAGAAGGCGAGGGCATAGTCGAGGCTGACGTCACCGGCGGCCATCGCATAGGCATCGGCCGCGAAGCACATGCCCGCGGCGCAGCTCTGCGGCTGGGCGCCGTCGCGCACCAGCACGAAGGTCGGTGTCTGCGTGACCGAGAAGCGGTCGAAAGCCTGCGGGTCGATCTGCACGGCCACCTGGCGCGTACCGATCAAACCCTGAACTCGCGTGACCGTCTTGGTCAGCGAGCCGTCGACGAGGCCGCGCAGGACGAGTGAGGCACGGGCACGCGCCGCCTGATCGACGAGCCGAGCCAGCGTGGCCTCCGGCATCGCGAAGCTGATGAAGACCAGCAGGCCCGGACCTGAGGGAGGCTGCAGCGCCGGCTGGCCGGCCTGCGCGTCGAAGCCGCGGGCCAATGCGCCCAGATCGATGGGTGTGCGGCTCGCCGGCTGCGGCAAGGCGTGGATCCTGGGCGTGGACGGCACGGGGATGCGGCGCAACTCCGCGTCGCTGGGCATGCGGTTGCGCTGCCGGGCACGCTCGATGTCCTGGTCGCTGATGGCTGGTTGGGACTGCTTGGCGCGCTCGATGTCTGCGTCGGTCACCGCGGGCGGCACGGCCGAGGCCGGGTGAACGAGCGACACGCCGAGGATCGCGGCAAGAGCCGCACGACAAAGGGCCGCACGACGCCGGCCGAAGACGAGGTCAGTAGCCGACACAGCAATTCCTTTTCCTGAACAACATGAAGGCGAAGTCCTCGCCGCGCACCGGGTACTCCTTGCCGGCGCCCCAGACGATGGTCGAGCGGCCGAAGGGCTGGCAGCAGCGGCCGCCGTCCTTCGCGGTGTTGGCGATGGGGTAGGTGAGCTGGGTCTTGTAGGCGGTCTTGTCCATCGCCGGCAGGAAGTAGGGCCCGCACAACCCCGCCTGCCCGTGCCAGCCCCAGGCCAGCAACTCGCGGTGCATCTTGGCGGTCAGCCGCTGTGCGAGCAGCGCAGCGGTGCGCACACCACCCATGTGGTACGGCACGTGACCGTCGAACGGATAGATGCCACCTTGGCAGCCGGCGCACCAGAACATCTCGGCGATGCCGAAGCCGGCCGTGGCCGCGACGCAGTCCGCCGCGCAGGCGGCGATCGCGACCGGGTTGGCGAACAGCACCGCCTCGGGGTTCAGGATCAGCGTCAGCTCGTCGTCGTTCCACAGCGGATCGACTTCGGTCAGGTACGCCAGGTCGAAGGAGCCGCGCTCCAGGCAAGGGAAGTCGGTGACGACCTCGAGCCAGTACAGCACGGGGTTGATGTAGAAGTGCGCCTGATAGAAGCTGCCGCCGTCACCGTCGCCCTCCGGTCGCGTGAAGCGTGCGGCCGACGGCGCAGCGATACCGGGATCGAGATCGATGCCACCCAACGAGGTCAGGCAGAAGGGCTTCCTCACCAACTCGACGTGGCGGGCCGGCTCCCAGAACCCGATCGACAAGCCGATGGTCGGGTTGACGCTGCAGCTGCACACCGGGCTCGACGGGTTGGCGATGTCCTCCTGCCCCTCGAAGTTCGCGATGGTCGCGCTGCCGATGCTGATCGGCAGGATGCAGCTCCAGCAAATGTCGGTGATGGGGTTGGGAAACCTGCCGGTGCAGGTCAGGCTGTCGGAGGCGGGCGACGGCCGGATCACCATTGCGAGCAGGAGCACCAGGAGAAATCGAAGAGCCGCGCTCATCGCAACACCATCTCGTCGATGCGCAGGCGCAGGCCCTCCTGCGACACCAGCGCGGGCACCTGCTGGATGCCAAGGCGCCGGGTCAGCACACCTTGCTGGTCGTAATACACGGGCGTGCGCCAGGCGCGCATCAGGTCCAGGTAGGAACCGCCCGTGAGGATGGGCTTGACGTGGCCTTCGTAGGTTGCGACCAACTCGCGGGCGCGCGCCACCTGCCGGCGGTCGCGTGCGTCGAAGAACAGTAGCCGCTTGGACAGCGACACCACGTCCAGCGGGTTCTTGCGTGTGCCGGCCGGGAACAGCAGGCGGCCCTGTGCGTCGACGATGTTGCGATCCAGCGTGAAGCTCGGATCGACGTAGAAGGTGCGGGCACTCTCGGTCGCGTGGAGGCCGGCCACCGGCGCCGGCTGCCGCACCGCCGCGACGCCACGCGCACGCGCTTCGTCGGCGAGGCGCTGCAACTCGCCGCTGCGTTCCTTCTCGCGCAGCCGCTGCTCGATGAAGGACAGCAGATGCGGCTCGGCGATGCCGTAGGTCGGGCCGATCGTGCCGAGGTCTGCAGCTCGCGACTCGGCGGCGCCCAGTGCCGACGCCAGCGTCACGAGCGCCAGGGCGACACATGCGCGCGTCTTCATCGTGCGCTCCTGCAGTTCAGGCGTTGCCCGAGATCGGTCACCGCCTTGGCGTCGCGCAATTGGCTGGCGCGGATCATGCCCATCAGCGCCGGATCGCCATCGCCCGCGGACATCGCTTGACGCAGCTCGGCCGTCCCAAGTGCGCGACCGCAGCGCTGTTGGAAGGCCTGCAAGTAGGCCTCGGCACCCTCGCGCGCCGCGGGAGCAATCTGTGCCAGCAAGCCGAGGTAGTCGGCCATCGGCATCTCGTCGCCGGGTTGAGACGCTGCAGGTGCCGTTGGGGACGGTGGCGCAGCGTGGGAGGTCGTGGTCAGCGCCACGAGCAAGACGCTGAGTGCAGCGAAGGGGCGGATCGAGTGGACCATGGTGCGACCTCTCAGAACAGAGGCACGACCGTGCCGAGCACCTGCTCGGCGCGCACCAACCCGCTGGCGCGGTAGCGCGAGTCGAAGGAGTCGGGGCCCGTGCCTTGCACGTAGTACTGCCCGGGCGGGATCACCGTGGTAGCGATGGGATCCAGTGGCCGCCGGTCGAAGGCGTGGGTCTTGGCTGTGCCGACCACCTCGCCGTTGATCGACACCACACGCCCTGTGACCGTGACGGTGTCGCCGGGCAGGCCACGTACACGCTTGAAGAAGGGCTGGCCGTTGAGCCCCGGGTAGGTCGTGCGTGCTTCGCCTTCGAACGCGAACACGACGTAGTCGCCGCGCTGCAGCGCATGCGCCCCATACTGCAGCCACGCAACGCGATAGGGCAGGCTGGGCATCCAGTTGAACAGCAGCGGCACGCGCGGCGTCGGATCCACGAAAAGGCGCAGGTACGCCAAGCCCCAGATCGCGAAGACGGGCAGGTACAGATACCAGCGCGTGCGCAGGTCGTGCAGGAAGTGGCCGAAGCTGGTCAGCCAACGCTCGATCCGCGCGTTCATGGCGCCTCCACCTTGCGCTTCAGGTGCGCCGTCAGGTCCAGCGTGCGCGGCGTCGGCCCGGCCACGGCGCTCTTGAGCACCACCAGGCAGCCGCACTCGCGCGGGAGTTCTTCCAGCGCGACGGGCAGGCGTTGCGCGAAGGCGCGCGCCATCACCATCGCCTTCTGTCGCTCGTCGTCGGAGGCGGCCTTGGTCAGGATCAGCGTGAACTCCGCTTCCTTCTGCCGGTAGACCTCGCCGACGTCGACGATGCCGACGGTCTGCGCCGGACGGACCACCAGGCGGTCGTAGGCCGCGAGCGCTGCCGCGACGATGAGGAGCGTCGCGAGTACCTGGAGCAATGCGGCCCTCATACGGCGTGCCCCCGGCGCCGCAGCAGCTCGGCGATGGCTTCGTCGATCGTGAGGCCCTGCGCGCGCAACTCGTCGATCGGGGCGTTGTCCTCGAGCTTGTTGGAGAACAGCAGGTGCGTCGCCGGATTGAGGATGTTGCGCGCCACGCCTTCGCCGACCGGCGAGGAGATGTACAGCTCCGAGAACACGCCGGGCTCGGTGCGCAGCGAGTTCAGCAGGCGCTTCTTCGGCTCGTCCATCGACAGGCGGCCCTTGCGGTCCAGCATCTCGATCGACTCGGGCTTTTGCCGCAGTAGGAACACCCAGTCCGAGCAGTTGAAGGCCGCCTCCATCTGCGCCGAGCCGTAGTAGTCGTCGGCACTCTGGGTGGCGGTGCCGAGCGAGCCGCCGTACTTGCGTGCACGCCGGGCGGCTTCCTCGACCACCGCGGCCTTGACCGGATCGTCGGCGCCGATGTCGCCCAGTTGCTGCTTCAGTTCGTCGATGAAGAGCACCTTGCGGCGGTTGCGCGTCAGGTACATCTCGCCGGTGATCTGGTGCAGCAGCAGGATGTTGACCACCGCGTGCAGGTCGGGCCGGCGCTTCAGCTCCTCGTTCTCGATGACGACGAAGTCGTTGGTGAAGTCGACGTTGTTGCGGCCTTCGAAGAAGCGCTCGTACTGCCCGCCGCGGGCGTACGGGTTGAGCATCACCGCCAGGTCGCGGATGCGCGGGTCTTCGCGCACACCCAGCTCCTCGATCGTCCCGGTCTTGAAGGCGTCGCGCAGCGCGGTGACGGTCAGCTCGTTGCCGTGCTCGCGGAAGAGCTTGAGCACCATCGCCGAGATCGCCTTGTACTGGACCTCGTCCAGCGGCCGCGACATCGAGGCCATCTTGGAGATGGCCGGCACCAGCATGTCGATGTCTTCGTTGATGTCTACGATGTGGCTGAAGGGGTTCAGGCAGATGTCGACGTCGGGCTTGAACTCGATGTAGGTGCCCTTGGCCTTGCGGCACAGCTTCTCGAAGCTGCGGCCCAGATCCAGCATCCAGACCTTGGCGTCGATGGCGCGGTAGGACCAGGCCATCTCGTTCATCAGCACCGACTTGCCCGAGCCCGGCGCGCCGATGATCGCGAAGTTGTAGTTGCCCAGATCGTTGTCGAAGATGTCCAGCGTCATCAGCTGGCCGCGCCGTCCCCCGAAGACCAGCGCCGGCGTGCGGGTGCCTCGCCACTCGGCGATCAGCGGCGCGAGGTGGATCGCGTTGGCCACCGTCTTGCGCGAGACGCGGCGCATCTTGGCCAGGTCCTTGTGGAAGCGCTCCGACAGCGTCATCGGCAGGCTGGCCAGCAGCGCCTGGCGGTGCATGTAGACGTCGGCGTTGAGCTGGAAGCCGCGGCCGCGCCAGATCGCGTTGGCGGTCTCCTGGGCGGCCACCGCCTTGCCGGGCGCCGAGAAGATCGCCAGCTGGTGGTACAGGCTCACCAGGCTGCCGCCGGTGTCGATGGCGTCCGCCGCGGCTGTCCAGTCGTCCAGCTTCTTGCGCACGTCCGGCATGACGTCGGCCATCTTGGACTTGGCGTTCTGCGTGGCCCGGACGTGGTTCGCCGTCACGACCGACTTGGTGACGTTCGGGTCGAGCACGTGCACGCCCATCGTCAGCAGGAAGGGGGCGCTGTACTGCAGCGCAGGCTGCATCAGGTCGCCGATCAGCGAGCCCATCTGCCAAAGCGCGAAGCGCTCGGGGAAGGACTTGATCGAGTAGAAACGCGCCTCGAGGATGTCGCCGCTGCTTTCCTTCCACAGCGTCAGGCCGCCGGGATGCGGGTCCTGGATGGTGTCGAAGTCGACGATCTGGTCGCGGATCTCGCGGCCATCGTCGTAGTGCAGGTCGGGCGTGTCGCTCGCCGTCGATGCCGAGATGCGGTCGGGGTTGGTGAAGAGCGAGCACCAGTTGATCAGGTCCGCGGCGTCGCACACGCGATTGGGCAGCGAGGCCGAGCGCAGCGTCGAGGCCATCGACTCGCGCAGTGCCATCAGCTCGTCGCGGCGGTTCAGGTCTTCGGCGTCCGCGCTGACCGCGACGCTCATCATCAGCCGGAAGTCGCGCAGCGTGTAGTGGAAGCCGCTGGTCAGCGACTGCTGCGCGCCGCTCAGCAGGTGGCCCACGCGCTGACGCGCCAGCTTGCGGAACAGGTTGTCGTTGCGCGCCGGCCGGCCCCAGTGCTTGGCCTTGTCGAGCTGGTCGGCATCTTCGACGCGGAGGTTGGCGTAGCGGCGCAACTGCTCCCGGACGTGCGGCGAGGCGAACAGATGGAACTGGATGCCGGTGCCGGGCGGGCAGGTCGAGTACAGCGAGATCAGCACCTCGGCCATGCGCTCGTCGGCACCCGACTGCGGCATCACCTCCAGCATGAAACCCAGGCTGTCGCGGTTGACGAAGAGCTTCTCGCCGGCGAGGTAGGCGGAGTAGGGCAGCCAGGCGGCGAACTGCTCGGCCGGCGTGTCTGCCGCCGCCCCGAAGCCGAACAGCGGCGGAGGAGGGATCGGCCTGCCGGGCGCGCGTTCCGGCGCTTGAGCGTCAAAGGTCTGCATGGCCGGCCTTCAATCGGAACTGTCGGGACGGACGGGCGACGGCGCGAGACCCGGGAACGGGTTCTCAGCTGTCGTTGGTTTCGGCCCGCTCTTGAGGTTAGGCAACAGCGGTGCGGGGGCGGCGGCGTCCTTGCCGTCGACTGCCGGGGCCGTCGCCTTGGGAGGCGGACGCAGCGGGGCGTAGGCTTCGCGGATCTGGCGCTGCGCGTGCTCGATCAGCCACTGGCCGCTGTCGACTTGCACGTAGACGTAGCCTTGGTCGTAGAGGTCGCGGTCGGCGTCCTCCCAGGGCTTGAACCACAGGCGCAGGATGCGCGCGGAGGAACGAAGCGGCGTGGGCGCCGTGGATGCCGACGTGCTGGGCGCCGGCGCGGGCGTCGTCGGCTGGGCGGCCGGCGCCGCTGCAGGCGGCACCGAGCGTGATCGCTGGCTCGGCAGGTTGTTGTGGACCGCGTTGGCGTAGGTGCCGGACACCGAATCGCAGGTGACGCCTTCGGGCGCCATGCAGGCATAGCTGGAACTGGCGCTCAGGCCGGACATGCTCATGCAGCCGCCGAGCATCGAAGTCGCGGCAACCAGCGCAGGAGCGAGCGAAGGGTGACTGCGCCTCATGGCCGTGCCTCCTTCGGCTGCGATGCCTGGGCCAGCCGAGCTTCCAGCACCGTGCGATCGACGTAGCCCTCGGTGCGCGAGCCGTCGGACCAGATCAGCGTCGGCGTGCCCTGCACGCCAAGCCGGTGGGCCAATGCCAGGTTGCGATCGACGGGGTGGTCGCAGGTGCTGCCGGTGTTGAGCAGCGAGGCGTCGCCTTGCAGCATCAGCCGCTGCCAGGCCTGCTCGCGGTCGGCCGCGCACCACACCGCGATGGGCTTGGCCTGGCCCTGGAAGGGCACGAGGAAGGTGTAGACGGTGATGTCGGCCAGGCGGGCCAGCTCGGGTTCGAGCCGCTGGCAGAAGCCGCAGGCCGGGTCGCTGAAGACCGCCACCTTGCGCTGCCCGTTGCCGCGCACGGTCTTGATCGCATCGGCGAGCGGCAACTGGTCGAAGGACACCGGCGTGGTCGCAGGTGCGGCTTGCGCCGTACCCGAAGCCTGAGCGGCCATCGCCAGCTTCGGGCCGGTCAGGTCCTTCATCGTCTGCGTGTCGAACACGCGGCCGAAGATGAAGTAGCGCGGGTTCCTGGCCGAGACGAACGCGACGTTGCCGTTCATCCAGACCTCGTAAACGTCGTTCACCGGCGAGCGAACGACTTGGCTGAACTGCGTGCCGGGGTGAGCCTTCTTCAGGGTCGCGAGCAGTCGCGCTTCGTCGGGTGTTGCGGCCGCGCTCGGAAGTCCTGTCGCGGCCATCAGGGTGGCCATGCCCGCGAGCAGGGTGGGGTTCGCCCACCGGCGCACGCGCCAGTGGTCAGTAGTTGCCATCATCGGAAGCCTCCAGGTAGCATTCGCCGGGCGCCACCTCGGCGCGGGCAGCGTTGCGATCGGTCGCGGCGCTCATCGGCACATCGATGCGCACGCCCTTGGTGATCACGACGTCGATCTCGCGGCCGGCGTCGACCTCGATCACCGGAAAGGTGTTCTCGGCCAGCTTGATGTAGTACTGCGCGAGCCGGTCGAGCGCCTTGCCGACCCCGCTGCCGATGCCGGCGCGGTAGGCGTCGGCGCCCGAGGCGCTGGCGATCGTGCCGAGCGCCGAGGTGCTGTAGGTGGTCGACGCGGTGGAGACGCCTTGCCCGATGCCGCTGACGATGCCGGCGAGCAGCGCATTGGCGAGCATCTGGCCTTGTTTGGTGACCAGGCGGCCGCGCATGCCGACCTTGCCGTCCTCGCCGTAGACGCTGCCCTGGATCTTGACTTCCAGTGCCGCGCCGTCGGCGCGCACGCAGGACAGGTTCTCGGTGCGCAGGTAGGCGCGTTCCGAACTGATGTCGCCGTAGCCGGCCGCGATCACGAAGCAGTCGCGGTACTCGCCGCGGAAGCGATTGGGCAGCACAGAGTTGTCCGACAGGCGGATCAGCACCGGGTGCGGGTTCGACTGCGACTGGCCGCCGGTCGGCGCATCCAGGCCGCCCAGCAGTGTTCCCCGCGTGAAACTGACCGGCAGGAAGGTGGAGACGGTGCGGGCGTCGCCGCTGCCCGCCGTGGCCGCGCTCGAGGCAGCGGCCGGCGCATTGGCGGTTGCGCTGCGGTCGGCCAGCGTGATGCGCGTCAGAACGGGTGCGGCCGGTGCTGGTGCGGCCATCGGCGCTGCCAGCGGGCCACCGGGCACACCCGGCGGCATCGCGTTGGCCGGCGACGAACGCGGCATCGCAGGCACCGGCGGTGGCGGCAGGCTCGCTGCGGGCGGCATCGCGGCAGGTGCCGCGGGAGTAGCAACTGTTGGGGCGGCTGGCGCTGGGGCTGCGTTCGCGGCCGAGGTCAGCCGCTGCTCCAGGTCGGCGAAGCGCTGCATCGTGCGCGCCTCGAAGGCCTGCCGGTCCTTGTTGAGGCGGCTCTGCTCCTCGCGCTCGCTCTCGTACTGTGCGAGTTTGCTGCCCGCCGTGCCGACCCACTGATCCACCGGATTGACCTGCTGCCCGGGCGGCATCACGCCGATGTTGGTGACGGCGCTTGGCGCGCCGCCGGCGGGCTTTGCGTCCTTGCCGTTCTTGCCACCGGGACCGCTGTCGGTGGACGCGAAGATCAGCCACAGCAGGCCGACGCCCCCGGCCAGGATGGTGCCGAGCATCGCGTATTGCCGCTGCTTGGGCGACAAGCGCTCAAGCGCGCGGGTGAGCGCGCCCCGCAGCGCGGCCGTCGGGTTGCCGAAGCGGGGGTTCATCGTTCACCTCCGCGCCGGATCACGAAGACGTTGGTGCTCTCGCCGGGCCGCAGGTTGTGGTTCTCGACCGCGACTCCGAGGACCTGGCCGGCGGTCTTGCTGTCGGGGCGGTCGAACTCCTGCTCGGCCAGCACCATCACGGCGTTGCCGAGGTTCTGCAGCAGGTACTTCTCGCCGACCAGGCTGCGGCCTTCGTAGCGCCGCATCAGCGAGAACTTGGCCCCGGCCCAGAGCTGGACCGGCTGACCGACCTCGTCGACGCGGATGTCCGCCGGCACGCGGTCCGAAGCCATCGCGACCAGCATCGCCTTCATCGCGCGGACGTGATTGGCGGAAGCCGACAGTGGCGCGTCGCGGGCGGCACCCGCGGCGTTGCGGCGCGCCGCCGGATCGCGGATGACGATGGTGTCGGCCGGCGTGTCCGAGCGGCGCAGCACCAGGGTGTAGGTGGCCTGCGCCGAGGAGATGAACAGGTTGACCGGCTTGCCGCCACCGTCGGGTGTCTGGCTGACCGGGCGGACGTAGATCTCGCCCTTGTCGCGGTCGCACTCGAGCACGATCTCGCCGCCGGGGTTGACGGCAGGGACGGCGCCCGGGCTCGTGCCGGTGAGTGCGGCCGCGGCCGCTCCGCAGCTGCTCGAGTAGATGTTGCCGAACACGTCGGTGATCGGCGCGCCCTCGATGCGGATGCGCGTCGGCTCCTTGATCGACAGGATGGCCTCGATCGCCACGCCGTCGCGTGCGTCGAGCACCTGCAGCGCCTGCGCAGGCGGTGCCGAGATGGCGCTCAGGAAGGCCGACGCCAGGGCCAGGGCCTGCAGGCGCCCGCGCGGCTGCAGTCGCGCGCGCCGCAACGCGCGCTGCACGTCCAGGCTACTTCGCCGCATGGGGGATCTCCTTGAAGGTCTTCAGGTGCATGCGAGCGCCGCTGTAGCTGAACTCGACCAGGTAGGCCTTGAGCTCGTTGGCGGTCTCGAGGTTGTTGACCAGGGTGCGCAGACGCCCGCGGATCACGACGGTCTGCGCGTCTTCGCTGGGAACGAGTTGCTGCGGCGTGAAGTACGTGGCCGCGTTGATGCGCTTCAGGCGCGCTGCCTCCAGCTCCTGTCGCGTCTTGAGTTCGCCGTGCTGTTCGGGCTCGACGTAGCCGAGCAGGATGTCCTTCTTCCAATCGATGGACGCCGGCGTGACGTCGAGCACCAGCCAGGCGATGAAGCTGCCCATCTGCTCGAGGTACTCGCTGCTGGCCTTGTCGCGCTCGACCCAGAAGCTCTTGTTGATCGATGGCGGCACGACCACCGTGCGCACGCTGCCGAGCAGGTTGAGGGTCACGATCAGCGCCAGGACGTGGCCGCCGGCCAGCACGCCTACCGTGAGGCCCAGGCCCCGGTTGCGCCGGCGCATCTCCTTGATGTCGCTGTTGAGCCGTTCGAAGTCCATCGGATGCTCCGTTCAGCCCACCATGCGGCGGATATGCGAAGGGGGCGTCGCGCGCATCGCGGTGACCGGCGTCGTCGGCAGGTGCCAGTACAGCCAATGCACTGCGAAGGCAGCGTGCTTGTCGGCCTTGATGCGGGCGATCCAGCGCGAGGTGAAGATCCCCGCGGCGACGCACAGCGCGAAGGACAGCTTCGAGCCGGACATGTAGCCCATGAACAGCCCGAAGAGGAACGGCGCGGCGACGTCGACGTCCCAGAAGCCGATCTTCCACTGGTCGTCCAGGCGACGCGGGATGTAGGTGTCGGCGTGCATGCGGCCTCCGGGGACGTCGACACCGGCCTCAGATGACCGCGCCCATGATCGCGCCGGCGATCACCAGGCCCACCGCGGCGAAGATGGCCAGGCCGACGTAGAACAGCACGGGGCCGAAGTTGCGCAGCGCGGACAGCGAGATCAGTGCGACGACGAAGCCGACGAAGCCCACCAGGGCCTTGATGCCCGGGCCCAGTGCGGCGATCTGCGTCAGCGCCGAGACCAGCGGGCCGGTGATGCCGGTGAAGGCCACCAGGTCGAGGGCGTAGCCAGGGAAGGCGATGCCGAGGCCGAGGGCGAGAAGGCCCAGCAGGGCGACGGCGGCAAGGGGTTTGCGGTTGAAGATCAAAGGGCGAAGCGTGATGGCGGTCATGAGATGACTCCGGGAAGAGGTGGAACGGATGCGGGGTTGTGCGGACCGACAGCGCGGCGGCGGGCGTGCGGTGGCCGGCAACAGCCAGCGCGGGCTTGGCTCGTGGGCGGCAACGAGGCGGCGGGTCATGGCGCGACTCCGCTGTCGGGCGAGTAGGTGATCTCGACTCGGCGGTTCTGCGCGCGCGCCTGCGCGTCTTCGTTGGGCACGGCGTAGCAGCAGCGCCCACGGGCGTCGATGGAGATGCGTGCCGGCAGTGCTGAGTCGAGGGAGAGCAGGTAGTCGCGCACCGCCAGTCCGCGCGCCAGGGCCAGCGATTGATTGAGTGCGGTTGAACCGAGGTCGTCGGTGCGGCCGGCGATCACGACGCGGTCGGCGCGCCGCAAGGCGGCGAACGTGTTCCGCAACACTGTCCTGTGGATCGCCGTGAGCGACGCGCTGCCGAGCGCGAAGTGCAGCGTCAAGCGGTGGGCTTCGACGGACGTAAACCTCGCCGCGGCGATCCCGCCTGGTTCTCGCGAGGAAGCCGTGGTTGTCGGCGCGGGCATGGCGCCTGTCGCCGCGGCCTGTGGACTGCTGGCAGGGCGGGGTGGCGACTGGTCCGCGAGCGTTGCGAGCGACTTCGGCGTGCGAACCGGGCATCCCGGATCGACGCACTCCGCGAAGCGCGCCTGGCGCGCAAAGTCGAGTTGGACGAGGCGACGTGCGGCTGGTGCGTCGGGGCTCTGCGGTGCCGGGGCCTCGTTCGCTCGGCCACGCACGAGGGCGCACGCGGCAAGCGCGACGGCCGCGAACGCCGACAACAGGGCGGCGCGGATCACGGCGCCACCCTCACTGTGAGGAGCGGCGCGGGCGCCGTGGCCGAGTGCTGTGGCTCGCCGGCCGCGCCCGCAGCGTCGCGCGGCAGACGCTTGAAGACCGACCAGGCGTAGCGGCTGCGCGCCATGCGACAGGCTTCGCCTTTGAGCTGGCTGCAGGCCGCGTTGTAGGCGCCGACGCCCTCCCAACTCACGCCATGTCGCGCGAACTGCTGTGCCAGCAGCCAGGCGCCGACATGGATATTGATGCAGGGGTCGTACAGGTCGTGCTCGCCGATGCCGTGGCGCTTCAGTGCCGGCAGGTTCGAGCTGTTGATCTGCAGCAGTCCGATGTCGTAGCTGCCCGTGCGTTTCAGGTGGGAGGTGTTGAAGGCTCGCGGATCGAGTCCGGACTCCACGCGCGCCATGGCGTACAGCAGCCGAGACGACACGCCGTAGCGCTGGGCAGCTTGGTCCCAGCAGGCACTCGCGCCGAAAGGCAGCAACAGGATGGCAACGACACCGAGGAGCGGGACGTCTCGCATGACTCACCTCGCGGAGGACACCTGGGATCGCCGGGACGAGGTCCCGAGCGGGCGAAGCGGGTGGCGCGTCAACCAGGCAGTCGGTCGAGTCGCAGCAGGTGAGGCCGCGCCAAGGCGCGGGCGAGGGTCAGCTAAGGAGCTGTCGGTGCGCTGGGGACCAGCGGACGTGGTAGCGCGTTGAGGCTGGGTGGGGCGGGTGAGCCGTGAAGGGCCGGGACGGTAGTCGGCGGACTACGCCGATCAGGAGGTCAGCATCGCCTTGGCCGCCGCTGAGCGGCGCACGATGTTGATGCGCGCGTGTCGCAACGTGCAGGCGCCGGTCGGATCCTCGACGCGGGCCAGCGCGACGCTGCCGGTGGTGAGTTGGTCGAGCTGGAACTGCGGGTGCGGATAACGGTTGGCCGCGGAGAGCTGCAGCGACTGCAGCTGCGCGTATTGCGGCCGCCACATGACTTCGCGCCGCCGCACGGATGCGGGTTCGCGCAGGATCAGCTCGGAACCGAGGAAGCCGAACAGACGATGGCTCGCGTCGCCCTTGGCGAACAGCTGCGACACGCAGGCGCTGATCAAATCGGGCATGCGAAAGCGCGGCGCCACGTTGCGCTCGCTTCGCAGGAGTTCGTAGAGCCACTCGTGCTCAGTGAGCCACAACATGGTCTCCGCAGTGTCACCGGCGTCCCGTGCGTCGGGCGCGGAATGCGGTTGCTGCTGGGGTTGTGCGTCGGTGTTGAGCATGTGGGTCTCCGGGATGCTGCGTTCCGGTCTCGGGGTATGGCTGAAGCGTAGATTCGTGCTCCGGTCAAGTCGCCGCGGATATCGAGCGAAGTGCGGAGGGTTTCGACCTTGGCTGAACGCGGAGCCATGGCTCACGCCCTGAGATGGAAGTTGGCGGCGGTGCGACCGAGGAGGAGGCTCAGCAGCACAGGTGCGCAAGGCATCAGCAGCGGGTGAAGCGCAAAGGGAACGACGAAGCCGATGACCGTCACGCAGATCGTGACGATGGCCAATGACGCATGCGCTGCGAACCACTCCGGGTCGTGTAGGCGGAACTCCTTGGCCTTGACCAGCCGCACCAGGAAGCCGTCAAGCAAGGCCGCGGCCCCAAAGGCCAACATCCATGGCAACCACTCCAGCAGCGTCGAAAGCCGAAAGACAGCCAGCAACAGCAAGGCGTCGATCGAACGGAAGTACGCGCTGTTGAACAGGCGCTGGTTGACGGAAGCCATCTCGATCGCGACGGCGCCGTTGACGGCAGTGGCCGCCGGCGCAGCCGATGGCTGCGGCACCGGCGAAGCCTGCTGCGCCGAATCGGCCATGGCGAGCGCACGGGACAGGATCCGCAAGGCGGCGCCATCGCCCCATAACCGCCCGATAGTCTGCTGCTCCTGACGGACCAGTTCGATGAACCTGTCTAGCGCATGGGCCGACGGCAGGTACAGAACCAGCACCAGCAGGCACAGCAACGAGACGACGCTGACGGCCCGAATCATGGTGCCGCGCGGTCGGTGGCCGCAGGCCGCCTTGGAGAGGCGCCGCCAGCGACTGTTCTCGGAGGATCAGGATCGATGATGGGGAAACGCCCTTTGAT
>Ga0268298_10001839_pt1 | contig 24060 bp, 21 predicted proteins | sample WWTPWeurt_MetaG_FD_194462 | JGI IMG/M metagenome (GOLD analysis project Ga0268298, IMG submission 194462) | Activated sludge microbial communities from WWTP in Nijmegen, Gelderland, Netherland - WWTP Weurt | ecosystem: Engineered > WWTP > Aerobic digester > Activated sludge | place...
TCCCAGAAATAATTTACTGGAGTCCTGATGGATATAATCTTCTAATTACTGATGGGTTTGAAAATGGCACATTAACAAGCGGTGAAGGAATTTGCCGATTTCGTATTTATTCATTTCAAGCCAAAGAGCTGATTCATATTCCTGACGTAAACTGCTATGGCATTTTGTCTAGTGCCTGGTCAACAGATGGTAATTTTTTAGCGTTTACGACTGCATCAGAATATTCAACAGAAAAATCAACTTATGCACTATATTTACTAGATATTGAAGCCCGTACAATTAATCAAGTTAATGTTGAAGGCGCATACAACGTTGAAACAATACCTTAACACTGCCCAACAAAGTGCGCACCCGACGTATGGGAGTCTGCGGCATTTTCAAGCATTTTTCTGGCTTTGAGTTTTTCCTGCTCCCATACAGAGTTCACGCCCGCCCCAGCGCAGGTGACGCAAACCGCTAGACCGCTTCGCAAGGAATACACATGCAAACCAATTCTAGATTATTGACCGTTTCTTATGTTGAACAAGCGGCGCAAGTTATTTCGCAAGCATTTTTTAACGACCCTTTGATTTCGTTTGTGCTACCGTTTAGGTGTACAAGAGTCAAAACACTGCATAAATTTTTTCGAGCTTATGGCGAAGTAAATATCAAGAATAATCGTGGTTATGGGTTCGGTGAGCCGTTGCAAGGAGTTGCTTATTGGAAAAGTCCGAATCAAGATAATCTATCTATCAGTGTCAAATCTCTAACCCTGTTTCTGCCGCTTCTTTTTACGTTTTACCCAATTGGTTATTTTCGAGCAAAGGCAATATTCCAAAAGATAGATGAGCTGCATAAAAAATACGCAGATGAGCCTCATTATTATTTGGATAATATTGGCGTTATCCCTAATGCACAGGGTAAAGGAGTCTCGTCCAAACTTATACGCCCAATTCTCGAAAAGGCAGATTCTCAAAAAGTTATAACCTATACTGATACAGTCACTCAATCAAACGTGGCTTTATATGAGCATTTTGGGTTTCAGTGCGTGGAAGAAAGTTCTATTGCAAATACTGGCATCACAGTTTGGGCGTTGCGAAGACAATCTACATAAAATGTCAGTGCGGGTAAAAAAGCGTCCACCTGACGCTGGGGAGTCTGCGCACATCCCAAACAGTTTCACACGCCTGAGCATTTTTGGGGCTGGACGGCTTCGCCGTTCCCCACCCCAGCGCAGCGTTTTTCGACGCAAACCGTTGGGCGTATTTGCGAATGAGATCAAATTAGGTCTATAGAAACAGAGTATTTATGATGAAACCAAATGTTGATTACGAAAAGATGATAACCATCAAAAACGGTGAAAATGTTACTTTTCGTACAGAATATGTGAGTGCTGAAGAATACATCGATTTCTTACGACGTAGCGACCTTGGCAAACAATATCCGAAGGAAGATTTTCAGCAGAGGGTCACTGATCTTGTCAGGAACATTCAAATCAGCCTGATAGCAAGAAATAAACAATCTCAGATTATTGGAATATGTTTTGGACTAACCGACTTTGTCTACTGGCTGTTCATCACAGATTTGGGGATAGATCGGTCCTATGAAAAACAAGGACTGGGAAAAGCTTTGATGGAAATTGTCCATGACCTTGCAGGAGGTGAAAAGAAAATAATTGTATTCGCCTACGCAAACGAAAATGCCATTCCGTTTTATGAAAAAATCGGGATGAAAGAAACCAAGTCTATGATGATAAAAGACAACATTGAATGGACTGAATTTGTCGTAGAATAAAATGACAGCGGCTAGTGCAGGGTTCAGCTAAAAAGTAATAAGTCTTTCACAACCCAAAACGCCCAACAAAGCGTACACCTGGCTCTGAGGACTGCCCGAAAGGGCGTGCGCACATCTCAAGCAGTTTCCTGCACCTCTCCATTTTTCTGGTCGGACGGCATCGCCGTCCCCGCCCGGCACAGATATCGCCTTACTTCATTGGCGCGCCCTCGCAAAACAGAGTCAACTGATAGGAGATGAAACATGAGCAAATTACGGTTTCCTTCATGGTTTGCAGAGCAGAAACCCATCACGAAAATAACCCTGGGGTGTATGTTTTTTTTGTGTTTCTGTTTGGCGGTTGTTCCTCCCCTGATTGCAATAAACATCTACCGTTCTCCTGAACATAATCCATATTTTGAACTTGACATTGAGAATGAAGAGGTCAAAATAGAAATCGATTATTCTCCGAAATACGAGCATTACTTCAGATTGGAAAATGTATCGGATAGTCCTGCTTTTAAAGACCTGGAATTTAAATACGACCCGGACTCATCTGGTTGGTGGGTCAGGCACGACCGATTATTTTGGAGACGCTTTTCCAAGTCTAAATATATTGCTGGTGTCCTTACCATCGATTTTTCCGTTGATGAAAATATTTACATCACCTATCCTTCAGGGTATTGGGCTTTCCCCTGATGATTTTTCATGTTTTGGAAATGGTTTGATGTAATCACGGGTATAAGGTTTTTGTATTTTCTGAAATGGAAATAGCCTTGGAATGGTTAAATAAGAAAGCGTAGATTTTTTAGATCAGGCGTGGTTTCTTCCACCAAAATAATGGGAATATTTTTTTCACCCGGATCCGCACGCCGAATTCCCTTTCAAAATGAATCTGCAGGTGGCTCTGGTCGCAAGCGGATTAAATGAGGGTGTGTGGGGGAACAGTCAATCCAGCGTGCAAAAGAAATACAAAGAGCTTTACCAGATCTTCTGGTATTCGTCAGTCTCCCCGGGAGACTGACGAATATGTGACGGACTGGATTGTCAATCGTTCAGGTGGGATTTTTGATCAGGAATTAATAGCGACACGGACGGAACACCCGTCCGTGTCTTTTTGTATCATGCCTTCCATGACTGAAACTCAGGAACAATTTACCGCCTCCATTGCCTCCGAAGCCGTTGAAGTCCTGGAGGACCATCTGCTTTTTCCAGGCGGGTATCTTCTGCCGCTTTCTGCGCGTGGCACAGGCGTGCCGGGCATGACCGACCGCCCCTGGTCGCGCCTGACCGCCGAGGTCTTTTTTCCCAACCTGCCGGTGATGTATTCCCTGTCCATACGCCGTGAACCGCCGGATGTGCTGCGCGGTTCATTACGCGCGCGCCGCACGTTCTTCGAGGGCTTCATGCTGGCCCTGGCCGAAAAGACCGGGCGGCGCCCTTCCATGGCGGAGCGTTCCGCAGACCATGCAATGGATGCGGCGGAGTCGGAATTAACTTTCGGTAAGCCCGCTTTCAAGATCGCCCTGATGAGCGCACTCTTTGTCGAGCGCACTCGCTTCGAGGATGCCGAAGCGGCACGCAGAGTCATTGAATCAAATTTACGCGCCCGGGGACTTACGGCTCAACGTCTCTTCTACATCGCCGAACGCGCCCTGCATCATTTCCAGCCGGGAGGCAGGTTGTTTCCCGGATTGGACGAGCCCACCTTGTTTCTTGAAGAGACCCTGCCTCTCATGCCCGCACCTTCCAGGCAGGTCATGCCGGTCGATGATTCGGTCTGGATCGGTACCCATGCCCGGGATGGTCGTGACATCCACTTCTCCTTTACCAAGGGACTCGACCCGGCTGTCCCGCCGCCACCGCATGCAACAACACTTATTCTTGGTGAACCCGGTGCCGGCAAGACCAGCCTTTTGCGTTGGATCATGCTGCAGCGTTTGTTGCAAGGCAGAACGGTCATCTCCATTGATCCCGAAGGGGAGAACAATAAACTCTGTGAAGCAGTGGGCGGTAAGGTTGTACCGGCTGGTATTCCTGATGACAGGGAGACCTGCCTCATTCATCCCCTGCAAGGTGAGAACCCGGCGGAGCTATTGCTCGCTGTCCGTTTCCTGATCGCCTCCCTCGCCGGCGAGTCTGTTCTGTCTCCCGGTGTGCAGGCCGCTCTGCACGAAGCGGTGAAGAGGCGATGGGAGCGCAGACCGGGCGCGATGTCGATCGCGGAATTCGTGGAGACCCTGGGAACGATCAATGTCCCCGAAGCCGCGATGCCCCTGGCGCTGCTCAGACCCTTCATGCGTGGCGGACTCTTTGAAGGCTTCTTCGATAGACCCAAGGCTTTGTTATCTCCGCACTTCCCCGCCGGTCAGTGGTGGAACTTCGATCTTTCCTCCCTGCGTGAAGAGAACCGCGCCATTGTGCATTCGGTGCTGGCCTGGTTTCTGTATCACGCGGTCACGGTCGGCAGACAACCCATGGACATCTTCATCGACGAAGGCTGGCGTCTGTTGCGCAGCGGTCCGTTCACGGATCTGTTGGACGAACTTGGCAGACGCGCGCGCAAGCGTGGTGTCGGCCTGACCCTCATCACCCATCTGCCAGCCGACCTGATGAAGAACCCCACATCATTAGGTCTTGCCTCCACCGCCTTCATCGGCCGGCTCGGACCGGATGAAGCCTTTGCCTTCTATCGTTCCCTCGGCGTGCCGGAAAGTGAAGCACGCAAACAAGCCGAGATCACTTCGCGTCTGCCGCCAAGGGTCTTTCTGGCAGCGCCTTCCGCCGGACGGGGGGCATTGTTTCCTGTCCTTGTCTCCATCCCGCCGGCATGGATCCAGTTCTGGAAACAACTTGGAGCAACGGGAGTTCAGCTATGATCTGTATCCAATGCGGTTATGAACATGCCGCGGCTCCAGATCAATGTCCGTTATGCAAAGGTGAATGGCAGGCCTGGGAATTGCTCTTCGCGCCACATGCCCTGGACGACCTGCGCGCGCAGGTCATGGGCTGGATCGCGCAACTGCCCTTTCCAACGATCATGGAATGGATCGCATCGCCCAAAGGCTTGCGCGTGCGCCTGTATCTGCCGCCTCATGTGGCCGAAGGTGTGGTGAATTCCTGGTCGGCCATGACCGGGCAGCATTCCAGGTGGCGCGGACTGGGCATGGTGAAACTGCAAAGTAATGGATATGTCCTGCATACTTCCAACCGTCTGCCCTCCCTGATCGCCTCCGCCAAAGATAGCGATCCTTTGCTTGCCATTGGCAGCCGGCTGATCAGCGCCGCGCGCGAAGGCAGGGAGTCCAGCCTTCGTTTATGGCTACTCGGCCATGAAGACCGCCTGCAGGAAAAGCTGCGCAGCCTGTCGGCATATTCATACGGCACGGAAGGCGGCGTCGGCAATGACACACCCAATTCCTGGGGTATGCAGCTGGATTTCCTGCGTGCCGGATTGTATACCGGCTTGATGATGGCAGGCGTGAGCGGCGGGATCCTTTTCGCCGGATGGTTCAATCCCTTTGGGGTGCTGATGTTCGTGATCGCCGGCATCACGATCTGCATCGCCTCCGCCCTGGGCATTCGGGACTGGCTCGCCTGGAGATCCATTCCCAGGGAGGTTGTGGAACTGCGGACCCGCCAGCCACTGTTGAAGGCCGCCTTTTCCATGTCAACCCCGATCAACCTGCCTCTGCTGGCGGGGGAACAATCCTGGCGGGAACTTGAAACCGGCTGGACGGAAATACAGAAACACTCCTTTCCGCTGCCGGCCGGTGAACTCGCAGGACTGATCGCACCGCTTCAACTTGGTGAGGGGTCGGGGTTGTTGGATCGCGCCGCCTGGCAGGAGGTTCCGGCGCCTCCTCCTTCCCAGCCATTGCTCGAAGCTGGATTCAAGATCGGACAGAGTGTTGCCACCGGGGAGTTGGTGGGGGTGGACCCGGATGGGCATGGTCTTGCCACGGGCGGAAGTCGGTCGGGAAAATCCTCCTTTGTATTTTCGATGCTGGAGCAATTGATCGCGCGTGGGGATGATGCCCCTGGCATATTCCTGGTCGATCCGCATGTGTCCCTGGCGGATGGCTTCCTCGATGCGATCGCCCAACTGCCTGAGGAGAAAAGAAGGAAGGCGGTTCAAAGGCTTCGCATAGTCGATCCGAACCAGAACCATGTGATCCCCCTCAACCTGCTGGCTGTTCCTGAATTCACCTGGGCCGGCAACGCCATTGTGCAGGTCGGACGGCGCATCTGGGATGACTACTGGGGTCCGCGCATGCAGGCGGCATTGCTTGGATTATTTCGTCTGGCGCATGTCTGGAACCAGCACCACCCGGAAGCCGGGCTGGGACTATTGCACATTGTCTTCATGGCGTTCAACAAGAACTGGCGCTACAAGGCCATGGCCTTGCTCCCTCCCGGTGAACGCATGGGTTCATTGGCGCTGGATGCCCTGCTTGGGCAGACCGGCGAAGGAGATAAATGGAGCCAGGGCTGGGTCACGGAGGTCATCAGCCCGGTGCTATCCAAGGTCATGGCTTTGGAGTTGTCGCCCTGGTTGTTCTCGGCCATGCATCAGGAACGTTTCGTGGATCTCAATCAATGGATCGATGAACGCGCCTGGATCGTGCTGCGCCTGCCTTCCGGCGAGATGGGACGGGAAGGCGCGAAATTAACGGCCGGCGTTTTATATAACGTCTTTGATGCGGCCTATCGCCGCGCGACCCTGGACAAGCCGGTTCCCTTCTATTTCATTGTCGATGAGGCCCAGGAGATCGGGTCTGGCATGCGGCTGGAGTCGATGCTGGCGGAGGGGGCCAAGTTTGGAGCGCGCATGTTCGTACTGGCGCAGTCCCTGTCCATGATGCGCAAGGTGGAGGGCATGGAACCGGTCGTGCAGGCCATGCTTGCCAATACCTCCACGCAGATGTTCTTCTCGCCCGATCCTGAAGACGCAGACCTGATCCGTGCCACCTTGAGTTCCACTGTGCGCTATGGGAACATGACACTCGATCTGCCCTCGCTGCAGTGCTGGCTGCGGGCCCGCATCGGTGGGCGCTGGCAGCCGCCGACCTTGACGCAGATCCGGCCCCTGCCGCGGGCGGATTCGGAAGGGGTCAGGGCTTTGATCGGGGAAGTGATCGCGGCTCATCCCAATGACTATCTGCCCGCCGATGGCTGGCAGGAGAAGGCGTCCGGGGCCCTTCAAGATATGCTGCCGGCCGCGCTGTCCAAACTGCTGGATGAATTTCTTGCAGTCCGCATCGAGGAGCAGAAAAAAATCCGCATCCATCAGCCTGCACCGGTGGATGACGACCGCAGGCTGGGTTTCTGATGAGTGGTTTCTGGTTCGTGTTTTGTGGCGCGCCGCTGGCCTGTGTCATCACCGGTCTGGGTGTCCTGTATGCGGCCTGGCGCATGTCCCGCCGGGATAATGGATGGGATCGATGAGCGATTGGGAGGTTCTGATCGGTCAGATGGTTCTGGATATTGTCGCACAGGTCCATCGATTGGATGACCTGCGATTGCGATTGTTTCTGCACTGGCTGACGGCTCACAGTGTAGAGGTCAAGGCGTCGATCGGAAATGACCTCGAACTGGATCAGGCTGCGCTTCGGGGGCCGGATATGCGGGAACGCCTCCGGGCAGCGCTCAGCTCCCGGCTGAAGTCCCTGCCGGCGCAGGGTTTGCTTTGGGAGTATCAGACCATCCTGGCTGAAATTGGCTGGTGGCGCGACATTGACCCGCAACGTTTGAGCATGATCCCGGGGTCTGAAGATCAGAAATGAAATTCCCATTTTGGAAATCAGGATCATGCAGGAGTTTGGTATGCGACAGTTAAGAATTGTATTGATTTCGTTGCTGCTTCCCGTCCTCTTCTTCCGGTTGACGGTGCACACCCATGCGGCACCGCTGGCTGCCACTGCAATGCAGGAGGGACGGACCTACGATCAGGCTCATGACCTGGGCTTCATCGACTGGAATGGGTCGGCACAGTATGTGTACATCACCCACCGCGATGGCTCCTCCCTGCCGCCCGAGGAAGGCGGAGTGTATTGCGGTTCGGGATGTTCCGAGTGGGTGACACGCCTGGGGAATGGCGCAACTGCCGGCGGTTCCTTTGATCGGAATGTCAGTTACTTTGAGGTGATGGTGTCCTTTACCGGCGAGGGCGGAGTGGGGACGGCCGTCCTGCAGGCCTGCTCCAACTCCATGTCATGGGCTCTGTACAACAACACCAGTCTTCCCGGATTTGTGAGCATGATCCTGGCTGTTCCGGCAGGCTGCCGCTCATGGTCTCTTTCCGCCTCAGGCGGTTTTGTGGATTTTCGTTCCATCGATGTTACCTACGTTGGTCCCCCAAACACAGCCACGCCCACGGCATCGAGAACACCCACTTTTACGCCTGCGAGCACGGGTACATCAACTGCGACTGCTACGCCTACTTTGACGTATACCCCAACCGCAACCTTTACGCCCACCCGGACGCCCACCATGACCTACACCCCAACCGCCACATTTACGCCCACCCGGACGCCAACCTTGACGTTTACCCCAACCCCGACTTTCACGCCAACTGCAACATTCACCAATACACCTTCTCCCACGCCCACCCCATTACCGCCGCAGGTCATCGGCCGGGTGGACTGCGACCTGTGGGGGGAAGCCGGCTGGTGCAGGGGAAATGAGACTCTCCAATTAACCGCGCGCGATCCACAGGGGTTTGGTGTGACGATTCGCGGCGATCTGAACGGTGTCCTGTTTACATGTGGAAGTTCGTGTGATCTGCCTTTACCAGAGGGCACGGGTACAGCCCATTACATTGTGACCTCCACCAGTGGACGCGCATCCAGCGGGATGTCCACCTGGCAGCGGGATGGTACCCCGCCCGATCTCCAGACCAGCCTGCCTCCGGTTAATGGAAGAAGTGGCTGGTATGTTTCGGAGGTGGATCTGTCGGCTGCTGCCACGGATGAGATCTCGGGACTCGCCAATCTGGAAGGGAGTACGGATGATGGCGTATCCTGGTTTCCGCTTCCCATTCACTTCACGTCTGGAATTCATCCAGTCCAGATCCGTGTGAAAGACATGGCTGGCAATGAGGTTGTGGAGTCCAAGGTGGTTCGTGTGGATACCGCGCCTCCGGTAACTCGGATCGACCCGCTGGTAAATACGGTGATCCAGGGGGAAGCCCCGTTGAACGGAACGCTGCTGGATGAAATGTCCGGTCCGGCGGGCGGCGAAATTTCCATCGATGAGGGGAAGACCTGGATGGCTGTGTCCTTGGGCCCGGGGAATGCCTGGTCGTATTTGTGGCGTTCCAGTGAAGTACCGAATGGGGAATACACGCTGCTGGTGCGGGGAATGGATCGGGCCGGCAATGTGGGCGGCGTGGACTCCATCACCCTAAGCGTGGATAACGGTCCGCCGGCTGTATCCATTACCGAGCGCTGGTGGATCTGGCAGGAGGGTCAAATGAAGGTATCTGCCAATCATTTTTCGATTGCAACCATCCGGTTGAAGATCCGCGACCCACACAGGCGTTGGAAGGATATGACACTGGATTTTGATCCCGGCCGGGATTCGTATATCGTGAAATGGGACCGGCGCTTCACGGATGTGATGGCGCCGGCAGGGGAGTACCTGGTTTTGGCTGAGGCCTGCGATGTAAATGGGTTGTGTGGACGGGATGAAGGCTGGATCATGATCCCGGAGGTTTCGAGCCCGACCGCCACCTTTGTGAATACACCCACAGTCACCAGCACTTTGATGCCTTCGGCAACACCTACCCCAAGCCCAGTCCCGCCGACACCGACCCTGGCATTGCACACACCAGTCCCGGAAGAAAGACCCGTGCCGGCTCCGCCCTTCCTGCCGCTTTGGCAGATGATGGGGTTGTTGGGATTGTTTATGGTGATCGCTTCTGCCAGTGTGGTGGATCCTCGTCCCCAAGCGTTGAAGCGGTTGGGCGAAACGTTTGAGGCATTGTCCGAGTTGCCCGAAGGCGACTCTATTGAACACCTTGAGATTCAGGAGAAAAAATAAACATGGAAATACTTCTTGCGATGGTTGTGATATCCGCCGTGATCTTTTTTGGGGCCTTGCTCAGCAAGGGCAATGAACGGCAACGAAGGGCAATTGATGATCTGCGGGAGCAGGTTGTCTTGTGGGCGGTTCAGGATCTGAAGATTAAGCGCGAAAAGCTGGCGCGAACCGTACAGGTGCCGGATCCATTGGGTTGGCTGAATAGACATGCATCCAAAGTTTGCGGCCTTGAACTGAATCTGCAGGTCCTTGAGATGCTGGAAGACCCCTCCTGTTTGGTCTGTTCGTCATCTGATCACACCGTGAAAGTGGCTTTTTCGCCCCACTCGCCGGCAGAGCTTCGCCGCTTCAGGAATAAGAAACACAGCCGGTTATCTACCTTTACAGGTCAAAATCCCCTGCCCGCCCTCTCCAGAAAGGGTAATGCCCACGAGCTATCCGTCTTGAATGGCGGGCTTTTATTTGACCTGGAATTGCCGCTGGTGTGGAAGGCGCTGACCGGACATGATTTGGAAATGGCAACGGGACTTTGGTTGTACGAATATTTTTAATTTTTTTGATATTCAGCAAAATGGGCGAAGAGTTACAGACCGCTTGAGATATTCTACAATTTGAACATGTTGTCACTGCCTGGGATTTTAATAAAATTTAGGAAAGTTGTATTAAAAAGTAGAGTTCAAAAATCCGAACCAAAGTTTCTTTCCCAATTGGAAACAAGCACGAAAAGTTTCTTGCCAAACACATTCACACCTTAAGACTTCCTAATGAAAGACCCGCTGATATATCAGCGGGTCTTTCTGCCTTCTTACACGTTTTTTAAAAATTCCCGGATGAGAAGCGCGGCGGTCGCGCCTTCTCCCGCTGCGGAGGCAACCTGTTTGGTGCTGCCTTGACGCACATCCCCGGCGGCAAAAATACCTGGAACACTCGTCTCCAAAAACATCGGCTCGCGGCCATCAAAGCCCGGTAGTAGCCGCCCGTCGTGTACCAGATCATGTCCGGTCATTACAAAACCCCACTGGTTCATGTTTACACCCGTGCTATTCAGGGTGCTGGAATTTGGGGTAAGCCCAATGAACACGAACACCCCCCCGGGATGAAGGGTTTCCACTGCGCCGGTATTTCGGTCTTTTATCTCGACCGCTTTCAGCTTGCCGCCCGAACCGCTGAAGTTCGTCACCTCGGTATTGAAGCGCACATCGATTTGCGGATGATTCAACGCCTTTTCCTGAATGACCTGACTGGCAGTTAATTCATTCCCGCGCACCAGCAATGTGACCTTCTCCACAAACTTCACCAAGAACAGACTTTCCTCTGCTGCGCTATTGCCGCCGCCGATCACCGCCACAGACTGACCTTTGTAGAACGGTCCATCACAGGTTGCACAAAAATGGATGCCCGCACCAATAAAGTCATCTTCACCGGGCGCACCTAAACGTTTGTAACGGCTGCCTGTGGCAACCAGTACGGCCCGCGCTGAATACTCACTTCCATCTGTAGTTTGCACGCAATGATAATTTCCATTTTTGCGAAGGGCAGTTACATCCTGCGCCTGCAGCATTTCCACTCCAAAACGCTCTGCCTGTTGGCGAAGTTGCGAAGCAAATTCTGACCCCAGCACGCCTTCGGCAAAACCCGGTACATTGTCCAGCCGTTCTGTGGCGGCTGCTTGACCACCCAACGCTGCGCGTTCTATTACCAACGTATCAATCCCCTCACGCGCCGTATACAGTGCTGCAGTCAGTCCTGCGGGTCCGCCGCCAATCACGATCAAATCATAATGGCTGCGCGAGGCGGTGGTTTTTAAACCCAACTTCGCCGCCAATTCTGCATTGGAAGGCTCTACTAGAATCGAACCGTCTTCAAATTCAATCGTCGGGATAATGCGTTTGCCGTCGTTCTTCTGCAAAACATACGCCTCACCTGTCTTGTCCTGCTCAATATCCACCCATTTGTAGGGGATCTGATGTTCGCCCAAAAACTGTTTACTGCGTCTGCAATCGGGGCACCAGTACGCACCATAAATCGTAATAGCCATAAGTTTTACTCCTTCCTTTATTTGAAGGAAAAGATAAGCAATCTCTTACATTTCGTAAGAAGTCAGTATCCATTTCATTCAAACTCGCAAAGGAGATATTATGAAAACTTAGTTCTGGATTCTCGCCATCGGATTAATGCTGACCGCCTGCGCTGCAGCCCGCAACCAACACGAACCGTATCACACTCACCCGCGCCTGATTCTCCCCAACCAGCCTTAACCTTGCTTTCAGCCGAATCTCCCCCACCCAACGCCGAAAGCGAATTCACCACCGACTTCAGCAAACATTTGATGCTGTATTCTGAAATTCTTTCAGGAGGTCCGCCCAAAGATGGAATTCCTTCAATAGATGCACCCAATTTTCAGTCCACAAGCTAAGCGGACGAATGGCTGGATGACCGTGAACCTGTTGTCTTCATCCAAGTCAACGAGGAAGGAAAAGCCTATCCCATTCAAATCCTGATGTGGCATAAGTTCGTGAGTGATACGGTCGGCGGCAAACCGTTGATGGTTTCGTTCTGTCCGCTGTGGATTTTATTCTGATCCTATCAAGCCTAGCACATGCTTGGCATCCACAGTGAAGTATCAAAAATGGATCTCGGGTCCGCTGCTTGACCGGATCGATATTCACATTGAAGTGCCGCGGGTGGATTATGACAAACTCAGCAGCGAGTGGGTCGGCGAATCGCCTTAATCCATTTGTGCCCGCATCCAATCTGCGCGAGACCGGCAAATCGCCCGCTTTGAGGAAACAGATTCGAAGCAGGTCATATCGAATGCCGATATGCGTGGGAAAGAAATCCGTGAATTTTGCAAATTCGATGACCAAACCCCAAGCCTGATGCGATCAGCGATGAACCAGCTGCGGTTATCTGCGAGAGCGTATCACCGGATCTTGAAACTGGCCCGCACCATCGCGGACCTGGCTGGGAGTGACGACATCCAGTCCGTGCATCTGGCGGAGGCACCGCAGTACAGAGATAAAGATCCTTTATGGATCAGGTTGAAGTACCGTGACATTCTGTCCAGCATATTTTTCATACAGTTCGCCGCGCCGCTTTATCCAGGCATCCAGTCCACCCCGATTGATAACATGCTTAAAGCCCACCTCCCGGGCAGTAGAACAGGGTCTGCTGGTCCCGGGGAAACTGCTTTTAGATATTCGATCTATTATTCTCCCATTACCTGAATTTGAATCGTTCTTACACGCGAACGGGTCTGGTCGAAATCAATGAAATAGATTTGACCAAATTCGCCGAGATCAAGATCACCGTCAATTATCATGACTGTCTCGCTTCGTCCCACCAGCGCAGAACGGAGGTGTGCATCAGTGTTTAGGCAGGTCTTTTCATCTTCACCGTGCTCCATTCCAAATTTTTTGGCTTTTGGACCAGGGTGGTTATACATGCCTTCCTTGTTAAAGGTTGGCATAACTTTCTCAAGCGCATCGATAAAATCTTGTTGCAACGTCTTTAGACCATTGGGGGCGACATCAAATGCATCTTCATCAATGATCACGCAACAGGTAGTGTGATGCGAATATACAGTGGCGATGCCATTTAGAATCCCCGAATTCTTGACCGTATTTCTTGCAAGATCCGTCACGTTATGGAAAGTGGGAATCCCGTCATTGGAAGTAACTTTGAATTCTTCCCTGCGAATCATCTTATTCCTCCTATGATTGCCCCTTCATCAGATCTTCTCTTGCCTTGCTCACGGCATGAATCATCTCGTTTAATAGCGCGTGCGGATTGGATGAGGTGAGAATGCCTGATGCTGATCCAGCCGCCTCAGACCCCGCCATAATGAAATCGTAGACCTGTTGAGCATTGGTAATCCCTGCGGCTTGTTCCACCAAAATTGAAGAATCAATGGATTTCACGGCGCGGATCACTTCTTTGACATATCCCATGTCGCTGACCTGGCCACTGCCAATCAGTTCTGTCGGCTCCGGGTTTAGGATGTCGGGGTGGAGCAGGGCGAGCGCTTGGGCTTCTGCGATAGTGTCAGCGCACACGAAGGTGAGCAGATCCAGCTTGTTGGCGCGGTCGATCGTTTTTCGCAGTGCATTCAAGGTCATAGGGCGCTCACTGTGGTTGAGAACCACGCCCTGTGCGCCTGCGGCCTTCAATGCCTCGGGGAGAACGTCTGCGATGCCTCGACCTGGCTTGATGAAATCCATGTAGGGAGCAAGCACAAAAATCCGATCGGTATTTTCCCGCACGCGGCGGATCTCGGTGTAGGGGGCAATGAAGAGCACATCTACATCATACTTTTTCGAAGCCGCGTCCGCAGCCCTGGCATAATCCAATACAGCATCGCCAAAGATGTAGTTTTTTACTGTGGTCTCAAAAAATGGTGTGCGAATTTTTATTTTCACGGATTCAAAAATCTCTCATTCTATTGTTTATTGCATAAAACGGACTGCATTCTCGGGTAGAAAATCCTGTCTGAGGCTGTCGTAAAATTCCCATTGTTCCGCGTGACTGACCGAAGATCCGGTCCCTAATTTGACAAGAGGTGCGAGACTTTCCAATTCAATGAAATTCTCATCGCAATAGATCTCGGAGTTGCATCCAAAATCGGGAAGTGCGGCATCCGTTTGAACCATGAATGTCTTGCGGAAGAGTACCCCTTGATTCCAGTAGGCGAGCCAGCCGCGTGGATTGAAGACGCCGATCTTGAAAAGGGGCTGGTTTGGTTTGGCAGACAGAAAGATGAAACCATCTTCAAAACGCAGGCGCGGATCGTTGATTTTGCTGTACGGCCAGAGCGCAATGTGGCGATCGGGAAGCAGTCCATCCATGTCCACGGTCTCGGATTGGAATGGGAGTATGGCCGTACCGCCGAGACGGAACATAGTGATCGTCCACGGGGCGAGTTCCACCTCCCATAAACTTTCATTAGTGAGCGTATGAATTAATGTAACCTGCCCTGTTGGATCTAGATGAATCTCAATACTTTTACGGATCCCTGTGCCGACTTCCTGTTTACCTTGAAGCAGTACGCCATCGGATAGTTCTGTGACTGTCACACCATCATTATCTGGAATGTAGGAACGCGGCATCGCTTCGGGCGCGTACCAGAGGCGATGCCCGCCCATGTAGTGGTATTCACCATAGGGGGTTGGAATCGCGATTTGAGGAATAGAGGCCAACAGATTGCCCGATCCCTTGTATTGAATTCCGATAATGCGCGGACCAGCTGATTTGGCGTAGGTCAATTCCAGAGGACCAGAAACAATCTTTCGAGTGGAAAGACCGATGTCAATCGTCATGCGTGATCACTCACCAATGATTTGCACGATCACAGTGCGTTCGCGGGCGCGTGTCTGGTCAAAGTCTGCAAAATAGATGCGACCGAATTCGCCCAGTTCCATAGCGCCGTTTAAAATGGGGATCGTCACTGATCGTCCCATCATCACTGAGCGCAGGTGTGCATCGGTATTGAGACTCCAGGCGGGGTGTTCATCCCGAGACTTTGCCATCTCAATGTGCTTTGGACCCGGGTGAAGATATTGACCTTCGGTGCGGCATGTGGGGGCAATGTGTTCGAATACGTTCACCAAATCTTGCAGGAGAAGTTTGGTGCCCCAATAATTCACATCATCTGCATCTTCCTGCACGAAAACGCTGCAAGTGGTGTGTTGCGAATAGACTACCACAATTCCATTGGTGGTGCCTGATTTGCTCAGCAGAGCCTGCACATCTTCTGTGACATCATGGAAGGTTGGCATGCGGTCAGATTGAATCTTGAACGAGTTATGAAAGACTGTCATTGTATACTCCGAAGGTTTACTGCCCAGCGACGATCACTTTTACACCCATTTGTCTGACAGCATCCAGGAAACTGGCTGGCGCACTTGAGTCAGTGATCAATACATTAAAGGACGAGATAGGGTGAATAGGCACAAACCCTGCCTGCCCGATCTTGGAACTATCTACCACCAGAACAGTTTTACGGGCGCGCTCCACCATTTTTCGGTCGGCTTCAGCCATTAGTACATTGGCGGTGGTTGCTCCGCCTTCCAACGTCAATCCGTCTGCGCCGAGAAAGGCGACATCCGCAGTGATGTCATTCAGGAGTTTGATGGTTTGGGGACCGACAGTTGCTTGATAGTCGGGTAGGTAAAGGCCGCCAAGAATGGTCAGGTTGGGAGATGGCCAGGTCAAGATTTCGTGCGCGATCGGCATGGAAGTGGTAACCAATGTAATCAGGTTGTTCATCCGCAATTCTGGGGAAATGTGACGAACGATCTGAAGTGTGGATGTGCCCGATGCAAGTAAGATGATGTCGCCGCGATCGACCATTTTGGCTGCGATTTTTCCAATTCCGTCCTTGGCGCGGATCTGAAGTTTCTCTTTTTCCGCGAATGTGTCAGTGCGAAAATTGCCCGGAATGGATACAGCTCCTCCATGAATGCGTTTGAGGCGGTGTTCATTTTCCAGCACGATCAGGTCGCGGCGGATGGAAGTCTCGGTCAGTCCGTACCCCTTCACAAGATCCGCAACGAAGACCTTGCCTTGCTCGCGCACCATCTGTGCGATTTGGGAACGCCGCTCTGTCGCGTTCATGTACTGGGTTGAATCATTTTTCATGGCGATCCTTTGAATACTAAACTTCAATAATATCCAAGTTTAGCATGGCAGCCACGGTTTTGATTTTTTCGCCGAGGTAACCCATTGTCAATGCCTGATGATGCGGCGCACCTGCCAGACACCAGGCATTGCACCAATCCTGAATGCCCATTGTCTTTGGCTTGAATAACATCTGTGGAGCTGCTACAGGTCTCGCCTTGATCGCGATCGATTCGCCCTCGGAGTAGATTAGCCGCCAGCGATTCTGAATAGAGACCAGGGACATCATGGTAACGGGTCCCGCAGCGTAGGCGAATTCGAGTCCTGCGCCGAAGCCGTTGACGCCTTGATAATAAATACTGCTCTTGATGGAGACCTCTTCGGGTTTGGAGGCTAGTGCTGGATTGCCGTGTCCGTCATGCGAAAGAATGATCGAGTTGTTCGGGAAGTCAATCACATAATTTTCGAGGAAGGTGACCTGTCCCGCCAGTTCTTGCAGGATCAACATAGCCACCAGTGTGGTGACATCCGCTTCGGTGGAGCAGGGTATGCCGATCTCGCAAAGGCGTCCCGTGCCATACGAGGGGATGATGCCCACGCGTGGATCGGTGAGCCAGACCTGATCGAAAGTTGCCAACGCGTCGAACTTGTTTTCGCGGGCTACTTTTTCGAGAGCCAATGCCAGCCGACAGGATCTCTCAAACAAGCCTGAGTCCATGTCCACGTTGTAGCGCGCCGATTCGCTTTTGACCAGAGTCTGCACTTCCGCCTCTGAGAGTTCCTGCATGGTCACTGCGAACTTTTCGGGCTCCACTGGCCAGCACACGGGTCCAAGGAATTGGCGCAGGCTGAGGAAGTCCACCATCAGGTCGGTCATGCCTTCGAAAGCGTGCCCGACAATGCCGATGCGAGCGTTCTTGAGTTTGCGAGCCGCGCCAGCCGCTGAAATATAGTCCTTGATTTTCGCCAAGCCTGCGGGATCATCAATGTGCGATGTGACCATCCAGAACTGACGTCCAAGCCTGAGTAAGGCTGAGGTCATTTCGGGAACGCCTGCCATGCCCGAATTCACCATGATGAGATCGAAGTCGGCGTCTTCGGGCAGAAATTGGATCTGCTGGGTGTTCCAAACCAGGACGGGCGCGGTCGTACTCAGGAAACAGCGTGTTGGCACAACACCTTTTGTATACGCCACTTCAACCGCTACGATCAGGTCGACGTCTGCAGCATTGAACATTTGCGCGGCCGCTTCGGCTTGATACTCCTCTTCCACCAATGGCGGGCAGACGGTCTCTGCGTATTGTCCGATGATTGCACCAATACGGTCCGCTGCTTTTTGCGCCAGCGGGCGCATGTGTGCTGTCTTGTTGTAATCGTCTTCCAGTAATGCCATTACAAGTACGCCAACTTTGGGTTTTGTTGCCATAGGGTATCCTTTCAGGTATTGTTACTGATTTTTATATTGACGAAGATAATAGTCATTGAGAGTTTGATCCAAATCGCAATAGCGTCGATAAGATGCGGCGTAATCCGCCGACTGGGCATTGGGCGCTATTTTATCTTTTAAAGTCACCATTTGCCTACATCCATCTTCGATGGTTTTGAATACACCCGCAGCCACTCCCGCCAAAATCGCATCGCCCAACAATGCGGTATCTTCATTTTGCAATGTGACAACAGGTGCTCCACAGACATTGGACTTGATCTGATTCCACAGTGAGCTGCGTGCGCCGCCTCCGGTAGACCGAATTTCGGAGACCTCGATCCCAGCTTTTTGCAGTACTTCGAGATTTTTCTTCAGCAGAAAGGCCACTCCCTCAAAAATAGCACGTGCAAAATGTCCGCGGGTGTGACTTAAAGTGAAGCCCGTGAAAGATCCACGCGCAGAAGGATTAGGTTCGGGGCTGTAGGCTCCCATTAAATGGGGTAACATGGTGAGCCCGTCGCTACCTGGGGGAACATCCGAAGCAAGTGCGGCAAGCAGATCGTACGCATCACTCCCGTCTTTTTCAGCCTGTGCCATTTCCAGCGTTGCAAATGTATCGCGAAACCATTTGTATGCCATGCCTGCTGTTGGGCAGACTGGCACGAAAAGATATTCCCCAGGTACACTGTGACAATAAACAGGAATAATCTTGTTCTTGTCCACATCTGGCAATGGAATGGAGACCTGAATTGTCAACGCTGCACCTGTCGTTTCGGAGACGATTCCCGCGCGAATGTTCCCCGCACCGAGCGCGCCTACTGACTGATCCATGCCGCCGCCGACTACTTTTGCGGTCTGGGGCAACCCTGTTTGGGTTGATGCTTCCTGGGAAATGTTTCCGACTGCATCACCGGGTGGGTATAGAAACGGCAGATGTTTCTCATTTATGCCGATCTCATGAAGAATGTCGTGCCACCAATCATGTGTGGTGATGTCCAGATAAAGCGATGTGCAGGCGACAGAATCGTTGCTGGCGTATTGTCCTGTCAGTCGATAGATTAGATAATCCTGCACGAGCAGAAATTTGCTGGCGCGGGAAAATATTTCTGGTTCGTTATGTTTTAACCAAAGAATTTTGCAAGCGCTCCAGGTTGGGATAATCTCAGGAATTCCGGTCTTTTTGTAGACCGCTGGCGCAAATTTTTTGGCAAGGATTTCCGCTTCCAGCACGGCGCGATTGTCCAACCAAACGATAGCGGGATAGACTGGTTTGCCATGCATGTCGAGGGCGATTACTGTCTCGCCCTGACTGGATACTGCAACAGCAGAGATATCGCTCCCGCCTGCTTGTTTAAGAACCTGCTTGACTGTGGTTATGCAAGCCTGCCAGTAGATCTCTGGGTCGAGCTCTGCCCAATTTGCGTATGGCGTTGAGAGTTGATATTCCTGCCGAGACACAGCCAGGCATTTTCCGTCTGCGCTGAACAGCCCAGACTTGACCGATGTGGTTCCTGCGTCAATCCCAAGTAATAGTTCCATATTTGATTACCTTACCGCGTTGATCCTTCGCCGATCCCTTTGATAATGTATTTCTGAAAGATGGCGTATACCAAAATGGCTGGGATGGCTGCCAGAAATAAGCCTGCGAATTGGAAGGTTGGATCGCCCGAGTAACGCGAGATGAGTGAGGCTAACGCGACCATCACCGTGCGGGAATCCATGTTGGTTAACAAAATCATGGGGGTGAAGAGGTCGTTCCATGTCACGATAAAGTAATAGATCACACAAAGGATGATCGCGGGGCGTCCCATCGGAATTATGACATAGCGTAAGATATCAAAGTAACCTGCTCCGTCGAGTTCAGCTGCTTCGATAATCTCATCTGGGATTCCCCGAAAGGTCGCTGTCATTAATAGGATTGCCTCGGAGAGAAACACTCCCAAGTAGGTCAGAATAACAGCCCAATGAGTATCCACCAGATGCAGCTTGGAAAACAGCATGTAGAGCGGAATTATGGTCACCTGTACGGGAACGAACATACTGGAGATGATGAGGAAATAGATAACGTTCTTTCCGATGAATTTCAATTTTGCAAAAGCGTAACTTGCGACGATGCCCAGTGCGAGCAAAAATATAATGGTTACCAGGGAGATGAAAAGGGTGTTTCCAAACAACCTGAAAATTTGGAACTGACTGATCATCGTCTCGTAATTACCCCAGGCCAGTTGTTTGAAATTGGGAAGGTTAAACGGATTTTTGAGATACTCCGTCCGATCCTTGAGGGAGTTCATGAAAACAAACAACAGGGGGTAAATGTTTGATATGGCAAGTATCGACAAGGCGAGAAAAATCAGAACCTTGGTCATTATTTGTCTTTTGTTCATCATTTCCTCCTCATTCCCAGTCGCTGACCTTATTCGTGAAGACCATTTCGGCGAAGGTGAGAATCAAAATAATGATCAATAAAATCACCGCCAGTCCTGTGGCAAAGCCATAGTCGGCGCTGGCTTGATAGAACTTGGTGTAAATCATGTAATCAATGGTGGATGTTTCGTAGCCAGGCCCGCCATATGTAATGGAATAAATGAAGGCAAATGTCCCAGTGAATGTCCAGACAATGGCCATGATTGCGCCATATTCGATTGTTCGTGCAACCATTGGCACAATGACAAGGAAGGTGCGTTGCCAAAAGTTGGCACCATCCAGGCTGGCTGATTCGATGATGGATGGAGGAATCTTTGTCATCCCCGCTAGGATGATGATCGCCTGCCATCCGATGGAAAACCAGGTGAGGCAAAAGACCAGCACAAAAAGGGCGGTTCCACTGTTTCCGAGCCATTCGATGGAAAGAAACTCCAATCCAATGTCTCGTAAAACCCCATTGATGGGACCATCCAGTCCGAAGGCGATACGAAAAAGATACCCAATGATGACCGCAGATATGATTTGAGGCACGTAGACGATGGCGCGGAAGAACTTCCAGCCCGCGACTTCCTCATAGAGCAATACTGCGACCATAAGGCCTATGAAGATTTGAAGTGGAACGCTGATGAGTAAAACAAAGCTATTGCGAAGGAGAGTCCAAAACGGGCTGTCGGTAAAAATTTCGATATAGTTTTTAATGCCCACCCAATCGTTCTTATATAACCCATCCCAATTGGTGAAGCTCCGATAGATGGCCTCTCCAATTGGGTAAAAACGAATGAATAGCATCACAAAGATCACAGGGAGGACGGAAAGAATACCCTGCAATGCCTTCTTCTTACGAAAGTTCGCGCTCCATGAAAAAGTCATATTATGGAAGTCTCTGAAAAACAGAAATAGCCCTGAGGATGGCATGGGGCGCTTTATAAAAGCGCCCCATGCCTATTTCGATTACTTTTACTACTTACCTTTATCTTTGTCGAGTTGCGCGGCAAGTTCTTCGGGAGTCATTTTGCCAGTCAGGACGAGTGGCAGTAGTTTGTTGAAGTCATCCACAACTGCAGGTGAGAGAGAGTTGTCGACCCAGAACACGTAGTTTTGGCTCCACTCAAACATTTGGGCAGCAATTGTCCCGGGTTGCAGTTTTAGCTCTTCAGCCGATATGTCTTTGCGGACGGGCACAATGGTCTGGAATTCACTCAGCTTGAGCACTTCTTCCTTGGAGTTCAGGAAGGAAAGCAGTTTAACCATCATTTCTGGGTTCTTGGAGTTCTTGGCAACGACCATGCTCTGTCCTGGCCCGCCGATCAGACTGTCTTTGATCTTGGCATCGCTTGAAATGTTGGGTGGAAGGATTGCGCCGACATTTTCTATGCCAAGGGCGTCTTGTGCGTCTTTCACACCGAATGAGCCGTTCGGGATCATTGCAACTTCGCCGGCGAGGAATTTATTCCACGAGTCCGCGGATGTGGCGGCGTCTTGATTCAGGTACCCCTTGGTGTATAAATCCTGATAGGCATTCAGGGCGGTTAACAGGGCCTGGTCATCTGCGAAGTTTGCTTGGCCTGCGTCCTCAGCCAAGATCGGCTCAAGGCCGTTCTGCTGCACCCACCAGTACGACGCGATGTAGAAAAAGTTATAGGTGTAGCCCTGTCCTTCGTCTGCAGCCATTGGCTGGTAGCCGGCATTCTTTATGGTTTCGAGGGCGGCCATAAACTCTTCCATTGTGCGCGGCGGGTTGGCTTCAAAATCAAGGCCTGCAGCTTTGATGATTTCCTTGTTATATAGGAAGAAGCAGACCTGATTATTCGGGACGGGGTAGCCAATAATCGGACTGCCCGGCTTGAAGTCGAGAGTAACCGTATCCCAACCATTAATCTGCTCGAGATCTTCTTTGGGTACGTATTGGGTAATGTCCTGAGTTACTTCACGTAGGGCGAAGATGAATTGCCCTGCCCACAGGTTGGCAGAATCAGGGGCGTTGCCAGCCAGCCCTGCTGTGCGGAAGGTCTGGTGTGCCTGTAGGGCATCTGACTGCACAACCAATTCCACAGTTGTACCGGGATTGGCAGCTTCGAAGCGCTTGAAAGCCTGGGAGATGTACCACTGATCTTGGGCGAGTTTCTGCTCACTGGGTCCGATGAAACTATCGCGGCCATTCACCCACACTGTGAGTTTTACGGCGTCGTCACCCTGTGATGTACCAGCGCATCCGGTTGCTAACAACAGGGATGCTATGATTACGATTGCACTGACAAATACTTGGAACTTATTCTTCATTTCAATCTCCTCTTTTTAGATTTTTCGGTTGTGGTGATGCCAGGGTTTACCATTTGTGGTGTTAGCCACAATTTTTGCGGGCTTTTTTGGTCGTAATACTTTTTTGATCACACCTCTTTCTAGTCCAAGCGCACATTAATTCAAACTCGTCAGTCTATAGGGGCAAGAATTGTAAGTTACGCGTACGCAATGTGAACTCAAAACGAAACAAAAACAAAACAAGAAATATTGTGTTTATATTTCGATTTTAGTTGACTATGTAGGTAGAGTCAAGCGGTATTTTTTTACTTATATGTAAATAACCCAAGTTCTAAAACCTTCCGAGCAGAAGTGGATATAAGTAAAATTTGCATGATTCTCTAAACCTTGGCTAGTGACGCTTCATTGAAAGGTTCACCCAATTTAACCTCCTAATCCATCAACTTTGTCAGTCCTTCATCTATATGTTCTTTTGTGATAATTGATGGCGGCGAGATGATGAAAATATTCTTGGAAGGCCCTTTATGGAAAAAATGCTGTCCAACGGCGCATTGGGCGCGTTCTTTCTGGCGACCGCCGCCACAATGGTCTCGGACATGCACGCGAACGGGGATTGGTTCGCCTCCTCCCTCCAGACCAGAAAACTCGCTTTAAATCCGCTCCAAACTAGGTGTTGAACGGCACGCCCAAACGGAGATCAATAGTGATTGGAAAGAAACCGTTTGATTAACTTTGGTTGTTGTTTCCTAAGCCGTTAGATTGAAAACTATTACACGGTTGAGAAAATGATTTCATTTGTGTACACGCCCGTCCATGCGGACATTTTGGAGACTCTCAAAAAGCCTGTACTTGCTCAGCATCCACAGTGACGAAGTATCAAAAGCGCATCTCCGGTCCGCTGCTTGACCGGATCGATATTCACATTGAAGTGCCGAGGGTGGATTATGACAAACTGAGCAGCGAACGGGTCGGCGAATCATCCGAATCCATTCGTGCCCGCATCCAAGCTGCGCGCGACCGGCAAACCGCCCGCTTTGAGAAAACAGATTCCAAGCAGGTCATATCGAATGCCGATATGCGTGTGAAAGAAATTCGCGAGCACTGCAAACTCGATGACCAAACCCAAAGCCTGATGCGATCAGCCATGACCCAGCTGCAGTTATCCGCACGGGCGTATCACCGAATATTGAAACTAGCCCGCACCATCGCAGACCTAGCAGGGAGTGACGATATCCAATCTGTGCATTTGGCGGAGGCGCTGCAATACAGACCGAAGTTGATGATGGGATAAAAAAACCGGATTACTGAACTAATCCTTTAGGCGCAAATTTGAATATAACCGCGATGTTCCTCAGCCTCTGGCGGATCTGATCTATCGCATGTTGGAAAAAGACCGCGAGCGGCGGATTGCGAGTTTTCGACAGGTTACGGAAGAACTTCAATCTATTTACGGTATTGACAAGCTGGAATGGAAAAATAATGGATAACCTTATTTCGCCAGCGGGATCTCCAAATAACTTGGATGGTCTGCATCGTGATGA
>Ga0268298_10001841_pt1 | contig 24049 bp, 24 predicted proteins | sample WWTPWeurt_MetaG_FD_194462 | JGI IMG/M metagenome (GOLD analysis project Ga0268298, IMG submission 194462) | Activated sludge microbial communities from WWTP in Nijmegen, Gelderland, Netherland - WWTP Weurt | ecosystem: Engineered > WWTP > Aerobic digester > Activated sludge | place...
CGAGGTCCAGGCCAAGGTCAATCAAGTGCTGCGCCGCCTGCCCGATGACGTGGACCCGCCGGTGGTCGCCAAGGTCGAGACCAACGCCCAGCCCATCATGTGGCTCGCCTTGCAGGGGGACCGCACCCAGCAGCAGTTGAACCAGTACGCCCTCAACGTGCTCAAGAAGCGCCTGGAGACCATCGATGGCGTGGGCGAAGTGCGCCTCGGCGGGCGCCGCGACCGCACCATCCGGGTGGAACTGCACCCGGAGCGCATGGCGGCCCTGGGCGTGACGGCCCAGGATATCGCCGCCGCGCTGGACAAGGAGCACGTCCAGATGGCCGGCGGGTTCGTCGTCGGGCAAAAGACCGAAAGCCTGGTCAAGCTCGACCTCGAGTTCCACAGCGTCGAGCGCCTGGGCAGCCTGGTGGTGGCGTGGAAGGGTGGCGCGCCGGTGCGCCTGGGCGATGTCGCCGATCTGGTCGATGGCCTTTCCGACTACCGCCAGTTGGCCCGCTTCAACGGCAAGATGACCATAGGCCTGGGCATCGTCAAGGTCACCAACACCAACACCGTCGCCATCATCGACCGGGTGAAGGAGCGCCTGGACAAGGAACTGCGCCCCCAGCTTCCGCCGGGACTCGAACTGCATGTGGTTTCCAACGACGCCATCTTCATCCTGGAAATCATCGACGCCCTCAAGGAGCACCTGCTCGAAGGCACTCTGCTGGCTGCCCTGGTGGTCTGGATCTTCCTCCTCTCGGTCCGTTCGACCCTCATCATCGCCCTGGCCATCCCGGTCTCCCTCATGGGGGCTGTGGCGGTCATCTATTTCGCCGGCTACACGCTCAATTCCCTCACCCTGCTCGGTCTCCTGCTCCTCATCGGCGTGGTGGTGGACGACGCCATCGTGGTGCTGGAAAACATCTTCCGCCACCGGGAGGAACTCGACCCCGACCCGGTTTCCGCTGCCATCAACGGCGCCAACGAAGTCTTCTTCGCCGTCCTGGCCGCCACCCTGGCCCTGGTGTCGATCTTCGCCCCGGTCATTTTCATGAGCGGCATCATCGGCCAGTTCTTCCGTTCCTTCGCCGTCGTCGTCACCTTCGGCGTCCTCGTATCCCTCTTCGTTTCCCTCACCCTCACCCCCATGCTGTGCTCCCGCTTCCTCACGGTACGGGAAAAGGGCCACGTCCGCCGCGGGCTTCCGGCACTCATCGCCCGCGGCTTCGCCTGGCTCGAAGCCTTCTACCGTCGCCTGCTGGCCTGGGCGCTGCGCCACCGCTGGAAGGTCGTCTTGCTCACCATCGCCGCCGTTGGGTCGAGCGCCTTTTTCTTCGCCAATGTCGGCAAGACCTTCGCGCCGGAACAGGACGAGGGACGCTTCCTGGTCAACCTGCGCACGCCCCTGGGTTCATCCATCGATTACACCGACACCCGCCTGCGGGCGGTGGAGGAAACCCTGGCCAGGCACCCGGAAATCGTCACCGAATTCGCCCTCATCGGTCTGGGCAGCGCGGGGCAGGTCAATCAGGGCCTGGTGGTGGCGCGCATGGCGCCCCGTGATCAGCGCAGCATCTCGCAGCAGGAACTCCTGCCCATCCTGCGGCGCGAACTGGCCGAAATTCCCGGCGCCCGCGCCTTCGCCGCCCCCTATCCCATGGTGCAGGGCCAGCGCGGCGAGCCCCTGCAATTCGTCCTGGCCGGGGAAAACCTCAACGAAGTGGCGCGCCTCTCGAAGGACCTGCTGCAAAAGCTCGCGACCGAACCCGGCCTGGGGCGCATCGATACCGATTTGCAACTCGACCTGCCGCAACTGGTCTTCGAGCCCGACCGCCTGCGCATCGCCGCCGCCGGCCTCAGCTCCCGCGATGTCGCCCTGGCCATCAACATGCTCACCGGTGGAGTCGATATCGGCAAATACAACGACGATCCCGGCGACGGCCAGCGCTACGACGTCCGGGTCAAGGCCCGCGACGGCGAATTCACCCAGCCCTCCGACCTGGCCAAGATCTGGCTGCGCAATCCGGAGGGCAAGATGATCCGCCTCGATGCCGTGGCGAGCTTCAAGGAAACCCTGGGCCCCGCCGTCATCGGCCGCTTCGATCTCCAGTACGCCGCCACCTTCTTCGCCACCCCGACCCTGCCCTTGGGAGAAGCGGTCAAGCGCATCCGGACCCAGGCCGCCGACCTGCCCCCCGGCTACCAGATCAAGCTCATCGGCCAGGCCGAGGAATTCGGCAAGACCACCCAATACATGGCCTTCGCCTTCACCCTGGCCCTGGTTCTGCTCTACATGGTCCTGGCCAGCCAGTTCAATTCCTTCCTGCAACCCCTCATCGTCATGCTGGCGCAGCCCCTCGCCATCATCGGCGGCATTGCCGCCCTGTGGGCCACCGGCCAGACGCTCAACATCTATTCCATGATCGGCCTGGTGCTCCTGATCGGCCTGGTGGCCAAAAATTCCATCCTGCTGGTGGACCTCGCCAACCAGCGGCGGGCCGGGGGCATGGGGGTGGACGAAGCCCTGTCCGACGCCTGCCCCATCCGCATGCGCCCCGTACTCATGACCTCGGCCACCGTCATCCTGGCCCTCACCCCGGCCGCCCTGGGCCTGGGGGCGGGGTCTGAGACCAATCAACCCCTGTCCATTGCGGTCATCGGCGGCATGGTGTCCTCGACCCTGCTCACCCTGGTGGTGGTTCCCGCGGTCTATTCCCTGGTGGAAAACTTCCTCGCCCGGCACCGGCGGCAAGCGACTGCTCCCAGCGCCGAGTGAGCCGTGGGCGGACTGCGCATCGACAAGTGGTTATGGGCGGCGCGCTTTTACAAGACCCGCAGTCTCGCCACCGATGCCGTCGATGGCGGCAAGGTCCACGTGAACGGCCAGCGAGTGAAACCCGCGCGGGAACTGCGGGTCGGCGACATCCTCACCGTCACTGCCGCGGAATCCTGGGAGCTCACGGTGCGCGCCCTCTCCGACCGCCGCGGCCCGGCCGCGGAAGCCCGGCAGCTCTATGAAGAAGCCCCGGCCAGCCTGGCCGCCCGGCAGGCCGCCCGGGAATCCCGCCGCCTGATCGCGGACCCCGCAGCGGAACGCCACGGACGCCCCACCAAGCGCGACCGCCGCCAGTTGGGGCGTCTCAGCTGAGCACCAACGCCAGCGACAGAGGCAGGAAGATCAGGGCCGCCAGATTGCCCACCAGCACGATGGACGCGACCCGCTGGGGCTCCTGCTTGTAGCGCTCGGCGAAAAGGAAGTTGAGCACCGCCGGCGGCAGGGAACCGAAGACGATGAGCATGGCCGCCTGCTGGCCCTCGATGCCCAGGGCCTGGACGACGCCCCAGGCCACGGCCATGCCCAGCAGGGGCCGGGCGAAGGCCCCCAGCAGCGAGACCTTCCAGTCCCCCAGGGACACATCGGTCATGCGCACGCCCAGGGAAAAGAGGAGCAGTGGTACCGACACGTCCCCCAGCATCTTGATGGCGGTGACGGCCGGCGCCCAGAGCGGAATCTTGAACGCCGCCACCACCAGGCCGGCGAAGGCGGCCGCCACCACCGGCACGCGCCAGAGAGTGAGCAGCCGCGCCCGGGGGTCGAGGAGCCGCGCCCCCAGGGTGAAGTGCAGGGTGTTTTCCACCATGAAGAGGATCACCGCCGCCGCCAGGGCGTTTTCGCCCCAGGCCAGCACAGCCAGCGGCAAGCCGATGTTGCCGGAGTTATTGAACAGCATGGGCGGCACGAAGGTCTTGGCCGGAACATCCAGCAGCCGGGCCACCGGCCAGGCCACGAGTCCGCAAGCGAGCAGGACCAGCAGCGCCGCCAGGGCCAGGGGGCCGAAGGCCGCCAGGTCGAAGGACTTGCCCGCCATGGCGGCAAAGACCAGTGCCGGCACGAAGACGTCCATATTGAGGCGGTTGGCCACCGCCATTTCCGGCTTGTGGCGCCGGGCGTAAAAAAACCCCGCCGCGACGATGCCAAAGATGGGAAAGAGGATGGCGACGATGCGCAGCAGCAGGCCGCCCTCCTCCGTCACAAAACGTACCGGGAAAGATCCTCGTCGCCGGCGAGGTCGCCCAGGCGCCCATCGACGTAGGCCGCGTCCACCTTCACCTCGGTCAATCCCGCCTTCCCCGCCGCGAAAGAAACCTCTTCCAGCAGTTTTTCCATCACCGTGTACAGGCGTCGGGCGCCAATGTTCTCGGTCTTCTCATTCACCTGGAAGGCGATTTCCGCCAGACGCTGAATGCCGCATTGGGCAAAGTCCACCGTCACCCCCTCGGTCGCCAGCAACGCCTGGTACTGACGCGTGAGGCAGGCGTCGGTCTGGGTCAGGATGCGCTCGAAATCGGCCACCGACAGGGAATCCAGCTCGACGCGGATGGGAAAGCGGCCCTGCAATTCGGGAATGAGGTCCGAAGGCTTGGCCAGATGAAAAGCGCCGGACGCGATGAACAGCACGTGATCGGTACGGATCATGCCGTACTTGGTCGATATCGTGGTGCCTTCGACCAGGGGCAGCAGATCCCGCTGCACCCCCTGGCGGGAGACCTCGGCGCCGTGAGCTTCGGAGCGGCTGGCGATCTTGTCGATCTCGTCGAGGAAGACGATACCGTTCTGTTCCACGTTTTTCACCGCCTCCAGCTTGACCTCCTCGTCATTCACCAGACGGGCCGCCTCCTCGTCGACGATCAGCTTGAGCGCCTCCTTGATCTTCAGCTTGCGGCTCTTCTTGCGTCCGCCACCCATGTTCTGGAACATGCCCTGGATCTGTTGGGTCAGTTCTTCCATGCCGGGGGGCGCAAAGATTTCGGCCTGCATGGACGGCGCCGCCACTTCGATGTCGATTTCCTTGTCGTCCAGTTCCCCCTCCCGCAGCCTCTTGCGGAATTTCTGGCGGGTGGCGTTATCCTCCGTCTGCCCGCTACCTTCGGCGAAAAAGCCTGGGCTGCGGGCCGGAGGCAGAAGGGTGTCGAGAATACGATCCTCGGCGGCATTCTCGGCCCGGGCGCGCACGCTCTGCATGGCGCGCTCGCGCTGGCTCTTGATGGCGATCTCCACCAAATCGCGGATGATCGTGTCCACATCCCGCCCGACATAGCCCACTTCGGTGAACTTCGTCGCCTCGATCTTGATGAAGGGAGCGTTGGCCAGGCGGGCCAGGCGCCGGGCAATCTCGGTCTTGCCCACACCGGTGGGGCCGATCATCAGGATGTTCTTCGGCGTGATCTCCTGGCGCAGGGGCTCGGCCACCTGGGAACGGCGCCAGCGATTGCGCAGCGCGATGGCCACCGCCTTCTTGGCCTTGCCCTGGCCGACGATGTGCTTGTCCAGCTCGTGGACGATTTCCTGGGGCGTCATGGTGCTCACTCCAACACCTCCAGGGTGAAGTTGCGGTTGGTGTAGATGCAGAGATCGCCGGCGATCTCCAGGGATTTTGTGACGATCGCGGCGGGATCGAGGTCCGTATTCTCCAGGAGCGCCCGCGCCGCGCTCTGCGCGTAGGCGCCGCCGGAGCCGATGGCCACGATGCCCTGCTCGGGCTCCAGCACGTCGCCGTTGCCGGTGATGATGAGGGAGTTCTGGCTGTCCGCCACCGAGAGCATGGCCTCCAGGCGGCGCAGCATGCGGTCGGTGCGCCAATCCTTGGCCAGTTCGACGGCGGAGCGCAGCAGGTTCCCTTGGTGCTTTTCCAGCTTGGCCTCGAAGCGCTCGAAGAGGGTGAAGGCATCTGCCGTGCCACCGGCGAACCCGGCCAGAATGCGGTTCTGATAGAGGCGGCGCACCTTCCTGGCGGTGGCCTTGACGACGATATTGCCCAGAGTCACCTGACCGTCGCCGCCCATGGCGACGCGGGGGCCCCGGCGCACCGACAGGATCGTGGTGCCGTGATATTGCTCCATGGAGATATTCCTAGTTTTTGGGGACGATGATGCGCGCGACACTCGGCAGATCGACGATGCCCATCAGTTCAGCCACCAGGTGGTGGGGATTGCGAATCAGGACTTCCTTGCCCTGACGCTTGACCGGCTCGAGGATGTTGCGCAGGAGGCCGGCGGAGAAGAAATCGAGGCGCTTCACGGCGGCGAAGTCGATCACCGGCCGCTCGTGCAGATCGATGAAGGCGCGCAGATCGTCGAAACGACAGTTCTTGAGTTCGCCGCTAAGAAAATGGATGTCGCTCGGCGGAATGACGCTGGGCGCCAGCGCAGGGGCAGGTTTGGTCACGGTCTTGAGCACCTCCCAGGAGGGGGGAGACACCTCGAAGGTGACCGCATAATCCACCGCCTTTTCCTCGAAGGAATCCTGGCGGCCCAGATGCTGCAAGAGGTCCAGGAGCAGCAGCCAACTGTCGTGGGATTCGGCCTGACCCACGACCAGGCGTGTTTCGAGCCGCCCGGCGAGTCCCTCCGCCCCGTCCAGGCTCACCGCCACGCCGGTCTTGCGCGCCAGACGGAAGAGTTCGACCAGCCCCCGGGCGGCGTCTTCATCGCAACTGGCCAGCTTGCCCAAATCGACGCGCTGCGCTTCCTTCTTCTGGATGCCCGCCTTGATCTGGGCGAATTCGGGCCCGGCGGCGCCGTTCAGCACGCCTTGCAGAACGATGGCCTTGGGACCGCCGGCCAGCGGAGCCGCCGGCTTGTCGTTCTCGCTGCGCCACGCCGGCGGGGAGGTTTCACAGGCCTGGGAAAATTCTTCGCCCAGGCGCTCGAAGGCCCCCCGGTCGCCCAGCACCTGCATCAGATCGAGGAGCATGCGCCACAGGCGTTCCGCGTTGGCGCCGGTATGGGCTCGGGCTGCGGCCTCCAGAACCGCCCGGGCCGCGGGATCCTGACCGTTGGCGAAGAGCACGGCCGCCTGCTCGATGTCGGCCTGGACCGGATCCATGTCCTGGTCCACCTCGATGGCCATGACGGCCGAATCGGTGAAGTCGAACTGGGAATCGCCGAATTCCAGCACCGGCAGTTCCTTGCGGGGCTCCTCCTTTGCCGCGGGCGCCGCCGGAGCCGGCGCCGAGGCTGCCGGGCCTGCCCCTTGCTGTTCGGCAGCCGGCTCCCAGACCGCCGACTCCTCGGGTGCCGGGGCCGGAGGCGCCTTGGGCCGCGCAGCCTTGCGCTCCGGCATTTTTTCAGCGGGTTTTTTGAAGAAGGAGAAAACCATGGGGGGTCGGACCTCGGGGAAAGGCTGTTTTAGCACGGCGCCGATTGCCGCGCAATGCTGCGTCCGGGTTTTTGCGGGCTAAGACTTTTCCTCCACACTCCCCCGCCGGCCACGGGGAATTCCCGATGCTGCCGCCGCCAGCCCGACGAGCACCAGACACAGGACGGGACCGAAGGGCTGATCGAAGGCCAGTGCCAGGGAGAACGCGAGCACGTAGGCGCCTACCCCCGCGGTCACCGCCAGGACGAGACCCTGTCGCCAGCTCGCCCCCCGGGCAAAGGCCAGCCAGGGGGGAACGAAGGCCAGGGCAAACCCGGCGATCACCCCCAGCGAAAGGGTTGCCGCCGCCAGAGAAGCCACCACCAGCAGATCGAAGCCCAGGTGGATCGCTCGCGCCGAACGGCCGTTCAGGCGGTGATGACGCGGAAAAATCTCGGCCAGCAACAAATCCTTCGACAGGGCGGCGAGAAGAGGCAGAACCAGCGCCCCAACGCCCAGGGTGCCCAGCAGATGAGCCCGCTCGGCAAAATAGAGCTGACCGTCGAACAGGGCATGGCCCAGGCGCTCGGCGAGGGGAAGGTTGGCGGCCAGCAGGACCGCCACAGCCCAGCCCCCCACCAGGTAGAAGGCATAGGTGCTCCCCCTCACCGGCGCATCGCCGGAGCGGCGGCGCAGCAGGACCGCCACCACCGCGGCCGCCATCCCCCCGACGACCAGTGGGATCCCGAGGGCGAGGGCCGCAAGCGACCCGGCAGCGGCAAGATTGCCGTAGGCCAGCGCCGCCAGCCACTCATGGCGCAGGCGCAGGTAGCAGCCCAGCACGGGCAGGAGAACCGCCAGAAGGAGGCCGGTCAGGAAGGGGACGACAAAGAATCCGGCCAGCACGTCGCTCATGGCAGTGCCCCCTCCTGTGCTGCGGCGGCACCCATCCCGCCCGGGAGGGACGGCGGGCGCGGCGTCAGTTCGACGCTCCGCGCGCCCAGGCCGGCGACAAAATCAGCGTCGTGGCTCACCAGCAGGATGCCCGCCCCCGCCGCCGCCCTTTCCCGCAGCACGCCGCTCAGGTGGGCAAGTCCGGCAGCATCGAGGTTGTTGGTCGGTTCATCCAGGAGCAACACATCCGCCGGCGCCATCAGGATGGCCCACAAGGCCAGATACTGGCGCTGCCCGCCGGACAAGCGATCCAGCCGGCGGTCCAGGCAACGCTCAAGCCAGGGCGGCAGCCCCGCGGGAACCGCCCCGGTGAGCCCCAGGAGATCCCGACCGCACAGGGGCAAACCCTCCAGGGGGGGCATCCCCTGGGTCTGAAAGCCCAGGCGCAGCCCCGGCGCCAGGCTCGGTTCCCCGGAGAAGACATGGCCCTCTCCCGCCAGGGCCGCAAACACGGTGGACTTGCCGGCCCCGTTGGGACCGGCCAGGGCGACGATCTCGCCGCGGCCGACGCTGAAGCTTAGAGGCCCCGCCACCGGCCGCTCCCAACCGACCACCAGGTCGCGCACGGCGAGGAGGTTCACCGCAGCGCTCCCGTCAGGCGGGCCAGGGTGTCGTCGAAGAGACCGAACAGATCCTGAGCGCCTTCCGACCCGCCGACCGTGAAAGGCAGGACCACGGCCGGAATTTTCGCCCGCCCCGCCACCCACAGGCTCGGCCCTTCACCCTGGTAAGCCGCCCGCAGCACCATGCGGGCCGGCTGGGTCTGCTGCCGCGCCAGGAGCTCGGTCAGATGGCCGCTGGAGGGCTCCACCCCCGGCTTGGGCTCCAGGGTGCCGGTCTCGGTCATGCCCAGCCAGGCCAGGAGGTAGCTGAAGGAGCGGTGATGCACCAGGACCGCCACCCCCTTCAGCACCGCCCCCTGCCTCTCCCAGCGGGCCATGGCCGCCTGCCACTTGTCGGCGAAGGCCTGGCCGTTGGCGCGGTAGGCTGCGGCGTTGCCGGGATCGATCTCGGCCAGCCGTACGGCAAGGGCCGCCGCCACTTTGAGCACGTTGCGCGGATCGAGATGGAGATGGGGGTTGCCGGCAGCGTGCACGTCGCCCTGGGCGCGATCCACGCTGGCCGGCACCTCGATGGGCGTCACCCAGCGGACCGCCTCGAAGTAGCCCGGCCTGCCCGGCTGGATGAGGGCATTGCCGCAATCCCGCAGCACCACCGGCAGCCAGCCGACCTCCAGATCGGCGCCGCCGGCCACCACCAGGTGCGCCGAACGGGCCTGAGCCAGCAGCGAGGGCCGCGCCTCGATGCGGTGGGGATCCTGGAGGGCATGGGTGGCGGCGTAAACCTTCACCTTGTCTCCGCCGATCTCGCGGACCAGCGCTGCCCACTCGGGTACGGTGGCGAAGACATTCACCACCGCCCAGGCGGGCACGGCGGCCAGCAAGAAGAAAGTGAAGCCAAAAATGCGTTTCATGGCCGCCTCCTAGAACTTGTGGGCGCCGTGGGCCCCCAGGCTCATGATGTATTGCAGGGTCCACTGGTGGTCGGTCAAGCCCGCCATGGAGCGGTCGTGGGCGTACTGCAGGCGCACGCGGGAGAACTCGCTCCAGCTGTAATCGGCCATGAGGGACGCCCGCTTCGGCTTGTAATCCTCCACCACCAGGTTGGCGGCGTTGCTGCCGAAATCGCGGCGGCCGCTGTCCAGTTGCTCGTAACGCAGGCCGGCCCGCCACTGGGGCGAGAACTGATAGACCCCCTGGGCGTACCAGCCGTTCTGGCGGGTACGGTAGCGGCTGGTCACGCTGTCGCCCGCGGCCAGCGGGTCGCAGGCATTGCCTGCGCCCTCGTCGTCGGAGCAGGTCAGCTCACCCTCCTCCCGGCGCTGGAAGTACTCGGTCTGGAACTTGAAGTTGCGGTACTTGGGATTGCCGTCCGGCGCCCACTTCCAGACCAAGTCGGCCCCCCAGGTGCGGGAGCGCCCGCTGAAGGCGCCGACCGCCTCCAGGCCGCCCAAGTCCTCGAAATGCGCCTCCCGGTCGCGGGCCGCCGTACGCAGGTAGGACACGCCCGCCCGCCAACTGTGGGCGATGCCAACGTCGCCGCCCACATGGGCGAACAGGGCACCGGCCCCGCTGCCGTTCTTGTTGCGGTCGCTCCCCGGAAAGTTGGCGCCGCGGCCGATTTCCGCCCCGAATTCCAGGAAGAAGGGTGCCGGCGCCAGCCACTTGAGCTGCAAGCCGTCCTGGGCATAGCTGCCGTGGCTGCCGAAAAGGGCCTGGTAGATCAGGGGCGCGTCGGCGAAATCCCACTGGTGCGCGTGCTGCTCGTTGAGATAACCGATGCCGGAACGGAAGCGCCCGCCCTTGAGGCCGACGCCGTGGCCGATGGCCAGGGACTGGAACCAGGCCTCCTCCACCTCCACCTCGCCGTCCTGCAGGGCCAGAACCGCCATGCCGCGCCAGTAGGGGTCGACGCTGGCCGACAGCATCAACTCCGTGTGATCCACGGAAAAGCCGCGGCGATTCTCCCCCTCGACGCTGCTCCCCTCGTGCTCGTGCCCACCGGCCGCGAAAAAGCCGGTGATGCCCCGCTCGGGCACGTTCTTCATCTCCTTGTACTTGCCCTGGAGGAAGAGGCCGATCTCCGGATGGAAGTCGGCATGGGCGGGAGCCGGCCGGGCCGCTGCGGCCGAAGAGGCGACGGCGCTCGCCGCCTCCGCCTTGCGCTCGGCGCCGACGGCCTTGGCCTCGGCCTGGGTCAGCTTCTGTTCGAGGGCGGCGATGCGCTGCTCGTAGGTTTTCTTCATCTCGTCGATCTGGGCGCGGATGGCGGCCAGGTCGGCGTCGTTGGCGGCGTGGGCGCCCCCGGCAAAAGCCAGGGCGAGCGCCAGCGCGAGTGTTCGCTGCTGCATGGAAATCTCCTGAAAACGCAAAGGCGGACGCCGCCCCCCGCGGGCGCGGCGCGACAGAAACGGCGTTTCAGGCGAAAGGCGGGGCGCCCTGGCGGGCCGGGGGGGCCGGCAGGAAGGCGCGGCCGGTGACCGGCGTGGCCTCCGGCATGCCTTGCAGCGGGACGATGGGCGGCAGCGCCGCCAGGGAAGGCAGGGCCGACCCGAGGTCGTGGGCGGCCAGACACAACTCGCAGACGTGGGACGGCAGCGGCCCTTCCTCGCCCGCCCCGTGCTCTACGGCATGCGCCCCCGCCGCCACCTGGGCGAAGAAGAGGACGCAGACGAGGAGAAAACGGTGGAGGGCGGTCACGGCGATAGTGTACGGGAGGAAGAGCGCCGCCTCAATCGACTTGCACCAGCAAGCCCTTGAGGTATTCCCCTTCCGGGAAGTTCAAACCGACGGGATGATCCGCCGCCCCCGCCAGCCGGCGCACGATGCGCGCCTCGCGGCCGGCGTCCAGGGCGGCGCCGGCGACGATTTTCTGGAACAGCTCCAGCCCGATGCCGCCGGAGCAGGAATAGCTCATGAGCAGCCCCCCCGGCCGCAACAGGCGGCAGCCCAGCAGGTTGATGTCCTTGTAGGCCCGGGCCGCGCGCTCCGCGTGGGCGGCGGAAGGGGCGAACTTGGGCGGGTCGAGGACGATGAGGTCGAATTGCCGCCCGCCCTTCCTGAAATCCCGCAGGGCCTGGAAGACGTCGGCCTCCAGCCACTCGGTCCGGTCGGCGGGCAAGGCCGGGTTGAGCGCCAGATTGGCCCGGGCCTGGTCCAGGGCGGGACCGGAGGAATCGATGGAGAGCACGCTGGCCGCGCCCCCGGCCAGGGCCTGCAAGGAAAATCCCCCCGTGTAGCAGAAACAGTTGAGGACGTCCTTGCCCGCCGCCATTTGGCCCAGGAGCAGGCGGTTGTCGCGCTGGTCCAGGTAGAAGCCGGTCTTATGGCCGCCGGCGATGTCGACCCCCAGGCGGACACCGTTTTCCAGGATGGCGAGCGGCACGGCCGGCGCCTCGCCATGCACCCAGCCGGTGGTGGGCTCCAGGCCTTCCAGACCCCGCACGTCGGAATCGGAACGCTCGAAGACCCGGGCGCAGCCGGTGGCCTTGACCAGGGCGGCGACGATGGCGCCGCGCCATTTTTCGGCGCCGGCCGAGGTGAGCTGCACCACCACCGTGTCGCCATAGCGGTCGGCGATGACCCCGGGCAGACCATCGGATTCGCCGTGAATCAGGCGCAGCCCCTCCTGCCCGGCAAGCTCCGGCAGGGCCGCGCGGCGGGCCACGGCGGCGGCGACACGGCGCTTGAAGAAGGCATCGTCGACGGACTCGGCGCCATCGAAGGTCCAGAAACGGGCGCGGATCTGGGATTTCGGGCTGTAGGCGGCGCGGCCCAGGGGGCGGCCGTCGTCGGCCAGCACTTCCACCGTGTCGCCAGGACGGGCCCGGCCTTCCAGCCGGCCGACGGAGCCGGCGAAGAGCCAGGGGTGGCGTTTCAGCGCCGAGCGCTCCTTGCCGGGGAGGAGGATGAGTTGAGCCATGGAGAAAAGACTTTCGCGAAAAGGAAACACCCCGGAGACCCCCACGGGGGCTGCACCGGGAAGGCGGTGCGTCAGGCGGGGATCGCCTCCGCGGCCAGCAGAACGGTCAGCTCATCCACACTGATGGGCTTGGCCAGCAGGAATCCCTGCCCGTAATCACAATCCAGGGCGTAGAGGGTGGAAAGTTCCGCCTCGGTCTCGATCCCTTCCGCAACCACCGGGATCGACAGGGCCCGGGCCATGCGCAGGACGGCATCGACGATGGCCAGACCCTGGCTGCCTTCCCCCATGGCCCGGATCAGGCTGCGGTCGATCTTGAGCTTGGCGTTCTTCATGCCGCACAGGGCGCCCAGGGAACTGTAGCCGGTGCCGAAATCGTCGACGGCCAGGCGATAGCCGCGGGCTTCCAGGCGTTCGACCAGGGCGCGGCCGCCCTGGGCCTCGTTGAGGGAAACACTCTCGGTCAGTTCGAACTCGATCCGGTCCGGAGCCAGGCCTAGACGATCCAGTTCCCGGAAGAAAAGCGCCTCTCCCTCGTTGCGGGCAAACTGCCGAAAGGAGAGATTCACCGCCAAAGGCGGAATGGCAATGCCCTTGGCGGCCAGCCCGACCAGGTCGGCCGCCACCCGGCGCAGGACCGCAAGGCCGATTTCGGGAATGAGCCCGCAGTCCTCCGCCACCGGGATGAATTCCGCCGGGGACACCGGCCCCCGTTGCGGGTGATTCCAGCGCAGCAGGGCCTCGGCGCTGGCCACCCGGCCGGACCTGAGATCGTAGATGGGTTGATAGACCAGCCGGAACTGCTCCCGGGCACAAGCCTCGCGCAGGGCCTGCTCCAGCTCCAGCCGCTGACGGGTCTGCTGCTCGATGACGCTGGAGAAAAACTGGTAGCCGTTCTTGCCCCGCTGCTTGGCGTGGTACATGGCGGCGTCGGCCCGCTGCAGGAGTTCATTGGCCGTCACGCCGTCGGCGGGGGCCAGGGCAACGCCCACACTGGCGCCCACCGTGATCGAGCGCTCGCCGACGCGAATCGGCTGACCCATCAATTCCACCAGCTTGGCGGCAATGCGCCCCACGGCTTCGGCGCTGTCGGGCTGATCCAGGAGGACGACGAACTCGTCGCCGGAAATGCGGGCGACAAAGTCGTTGGCCCGCAGCGAGCGTTCCAGACGCTTGCCCAGATCGATGAGCACCTGGTCCCCCGCCGCGTGGCCGTGGGTGTCGTTGACCTGCTTGAAACCGTCGAAATCGACGAAAAGCACTGCGAATTCGCGTCCGTCCCGGCGCAGGCGGGCCACCGCGGCATCCAGGGCGTCGCGGAAGGAATTGCGGTTGGGCAGGCCGGTCAGGGTGTCGTAGAGGGCCAGATAGGCCATGCGCTCCTCTGCGAACACAACGCTTTGCCGCAGGCGCGCCGAAAAGAAGGCTGCCAGGATGGCGCCTATGCACACCACCGCCAGGCCGGAGCCGAGGAAATAGAGCGTCTGCCGGAAAACCGGCTCCAGGGACGCGCTCATCTCGATGCGCCCCACGGCGCGGCCCTGGAGCTGGATCGCTTCATCCACGGCAATTGCGGGCATGGGCAAGCCGAGCAGCAGCGGCTCCCCGTGCGCCGCGGAATATTGGGCGATGACCCGCCCGCCGGGCAGGACCAGGCGCGCCCGGGTCACCGCCGGCGCCGATTCGCAGGCCGCCAGGATTTCCGCCGCGTCCGCCGCGTTGCCGAAGGCCAGGGCAGCGGTGCTGTTGCTGCCCACCACCCGGGCCAGGGAGAGCAGTCCCCGCTCCGCCGCCGCCTGCCAGATGAAATGCTGGATCACCGCCAGAACCCCCACCAGACACAGGGTCACCCCGGTGCTGATGACGATTTCGCGAATGCGGCGGCGCTTTCCTCCCCGCAACTCAATCCTCCTTCACGTAGCGCGCGAGACGCAGCACCTTGGCGCTGACCGACATGCCGGCGCGGCGCAGGGCGCCCAGTCCGATGTCGAAAGCGACACGCTTGCCGTCCTGCACCACATTGACCATTACCCCCTGCTCCACCAGACCGTGGCCGCTGGACAGGGTAAGCAGCCCGGCCTCGCGGCCGGCACGGGGGGCGGCAATGCCCGCCGCAGGCAGGTAGACCGCCTGGCAGCCGGTCAGTTGCCCGGACGCCACGGTACGCACCCGGACCTTCCCCGCCCCCAGGGGCTGGCCCTCCAGGGTGCCGAGTCCCGCCGCCAGTTCATCCCCCTCCACCACACAGAAGTGAAAATCCTTGGCCCCTGCGCTCCCCTCCGGCCATTGCACGAACTGGACGATGTTGTAGAGCACCGCCACCCGCAGGGCCACGTCCCCCGCCGGCTGAGCCCGCGCCGGCCCCACCGGGCCGCACACGGCAAGGCAGAGGAGCAGGGTACAGACGGTGCGCGGCGTCCCCATGGTCGATGGCTCAGAAATGCCCCAGCCACTGGAGGAAGGCCTGCCGTCCTACCTGGGGCATGGCGTCGATGGGTGCGTAATAGCCCGGCGTGGGATCGCGATGGCGCCGATTGCCCAGGTCGGTGACCCCCAGGCGCACTTCCGCCTCCGCCCCCAGGCGGCGGTTCACGGTCAGGTTGACCAGGCCGTAGCCTCCCACGTCGCCCAGCTGGGTGCGCCGCCGGCCGGTGCCCAGGAATTCGACCCCCACGTCCCAGCCCGCCAGGGCAGGAAAATAGGCCTGCACTTTGGCCAGGTTGCGGGGGGAGTTGGTCAGCCAGCGCCTGTCCTCATCCCGGGCCTCCTGGTGGGTGAGGCTGCTTTTGAGGCGCAGGCCAGCCTCGTTGCGGTACTCGGCCTCGATCTCGCCCCCCACCACATGGATGTTGCCACCGTTCACGTAGCGGGAAAGGCCGTCGGCAGGGTCGATCCGCTGCTCCAGGGCGCCTTCCAGGTCGTAATGGAAGAGGCTCGCCCCCAGCCGGAATTCGCGCCCCAGGAAATGTTCCAGCGCCAGTTCCTGGGTGGTGATGCGTTCCGGCTTCGCCCCCGGGGAGGGCTTCTGGGTGACGTTACCGTCCCCGTAGAAGCGCTCGTACTGATTGGGTGCGCGGAAGGCGCGGCCGTAGAGCAGCTTGATCGCCGTCGCCCCGTCGGGCCGGTAGATGGCCGCCAGCCGCGGCGACCACTCGCCGGAAAAGTCGCTCACCTTGTCGAAGCGCAGGCCGGCGTTGAACAGCCAGCGTTCGGAAAGGCGCCATTCGTCCTGCGCGTAGGCGCCCGCCGTATTGGCGGCGCGGCGTACGTCGAGGTAGGTGAAGGCCGGGTTGAGGTCCGCATTGCCCTGATCGAGGCGCCAGTTGCGCCGCACTTCCACCCCGCCGACCACGACATGGTTGGCCAGGCCCCGATAGGTCAGGCGATACTCGCCCCCCGCCACCTGGGCCTGGGCCCGGTCGCGATTCACATAATTCGGCGTGCCGGCAAACGGCCAGTCGGCGCGGTAACGATAGTGGTTGGCGTATAGCCGCACCAGGCGGCTCAGGGTTTCGCCGGGCATGGATTCGTAGGCCGCTTCGACAAAGGCCTGCTCGTCCATGCCTTCCGAAGCCACACCGAAGCGGGTGCCGTAGGGCGCCGCCGGATTGTCCTTGGTCCGCCGGTTGAAGCCCGCCGAGAGGCGCAGCCCCCCGGCCGTGAATTTGGCGAAGAACTTGGCGTAGCGGTCTCCATCCAGGCGACTGGCGCTGGCCCCGTACTCGTCGAAGCGCAGACTACCGCCCCCGTCGTCGGCGAGACTCGCGTAGAAGACCACATCCTGCCCGCCGGCCAGGGTGCGCCCGAAGGCCAGGCTGGAGCGCCGGCTGCGGCGGGTACCGATCTCCACCCGCGGCTCCCAGCCGTCGATCTCGGCCCCGCTGCGGGTGACCAGATTGACCACGCCGAACAGGCCATTGCCCCCGTAGAGGGAAGAAGTGGGCCCGGCGAAATACTCGACCCGCTTCAGGATCGGGGTATCGAGAATGGCCTCGCTGCCCACCTGGGCCTGGTCGTAGATGCCGTCGTTGAGGCGCAGGCCGTCCACCAGCAGGAGGACGCGGCTGCCGTAGTCATCCGGCCGGTTGAAGCCCCGCACCCCGAGAAAGCTGTAGGAATGGTCCTGTGTCACGTCGATGCCGGGCAGGCCCCGCAGGGCGTCCGCCACCGTGTGGTAACCGAAGGCGCGCATGTCGTCACGCTCCACCACGCGCACCAGGGCCGGCGCATCCAGGGTGGTCTGGGGAAACTTGGAAACCGAGGACACCTCCAGCTTGAGGAGGCTCTCCAGCGGCAGATGCAGGGTATCCAGGGTGGCGAGTTCCTGCGCCGCCGCGGGCAGGCCCGTCATCATCCCCAAGCCCAGCCAAAGGCCGGCGCCCCGGCGTCTCGTTCTTGTCCGCATCTTCTGCCCCTGTTGCCGGCTGCCAGCGCGGCGCCAGCCGCTCTCTCCGCGCTGGCCCCGCCGCCTGGCGCAATCCCGGATTCCCGGTGGTGTGCGGCAATTTTTCCACCATCCGCCCGGGCCTGCACGGAATTTTTCGCCGCCGCCGCGCCGACGAAAAAAAACCGGCCCCTTGCGGCGGCCGGTTTCTGGCGGAAAGCTCCGGGCTTAACCCAGGGCCTTGCGATTGCGCTGGTGGCACTCCGCGGCGTACATGACCTTGAACAGGGTCTTGCCGGTGCCCTTGAACAGGCGCTTGGTGGATTTGGAAACGCAACGGCGCTCCAGGGAAGAACGGCGGTTACGGTTGATGGCCATGACTAACTCCTTGATTTGGGGAATTTTTCGAAACGGCGGATGTTAGCCCCAAACCCGGGGCCGGGTCAATGTTTGCCGGTGCGGCTTCGGTCCCAACCGGGGCTCACCCCGGCCGGCCCGCCACGCAGAAGCCTCGGATGCCTTGCGCCAATTGCGCCAGGGTCTCGACCATGGGCATGCCGTAGTAGCGACACACCATGTCCACATTGCCTTTGCGCCAGTAGCCCGGCGGGCAGCACACCAGGGCCTTGCCCGTACGCGCGGCCAGACCCAGCTCCAGCAGGCTGATGGGCGCCTGGGAAGTCGGCGCGAAGTAGAAGACGATGAGGCCCGCGGCTTCCATGGCGTCCAGGAGTGTCAGTTCCGTTGGGGGACGAAGCGGATTGCGCGGGAGCTGGGCGTGGCGCGCAATACGGTGAAGCGGTATGTGGCGGCGGGTCGCTACGTGCCGTATCGGGCGCCGGCCCGGCAAGGGAAGTTGGCGGGACTGGGGACGTGGCTGCAGGCGCAGTTTGCGCAGCACCGGGGCAACTGCGACGTGGTGCGGCAGGAACTGCAACGGCTGCAGGGCGTGTCGGTGAGCCTGCGCACGGTGGAGCGGGCTTGCCGGAGCTACCGGGCGGAATGGGCGGCGCAGGGGCGGGCGACGCTGCGTTTCGAGACGGCGCCGGGGCAGCAGCTGCAGATTGATTTCGGCTCGGCCACGGTGGAGATCGACGGCACCCGGCAGAAGGTGCATGTCTTCGTGGCGACACTGGGCTATTCCCGGCTGGGCTGACACTCCGCGAGACCCTGGCCTTCCTGTGCCAGCGCGAGATTGCCCGCAAGGACGAACGGCGCATCCAGATGGGCACACGCATTGCCCACTTCCCCTGTGTCGCCACCCTGGCCGGCTTCGACTACGCGGCCCAGCCCAGCGTGGATGAACGGCAGCTCCGCGAACTGGCGGCCTGCCGCTGGGTGGCCCACGGCGAGAATCTGTTGCTCCTGGGGCCGCCCGGGGTCGGCAAAACCCACCTGGCCATCGCCCTCGGGCGGGAGGCCATCCTGACCGGCTACAGCGTGCTGTTCGTCACCGCGCCGGCGCTGGTGGCCAGCCTGGCCCGGGCGCATGCCGAAGGTCGCCTGGACGAGAAACTGGCGCACTACGCCAAACCGAAGCTGCTCATCATCGATGAACTCGGCTACCTGCCGTTCGAGCCCAAGGCCGCCCACCTGTTCTTCCAACTGGTCTCAAGGCGCTACGAGCGCGGCAGCTTCCTCATCACCAGCAACCGCACCGTGTCCGAATGGGGCGTGGTCTTCGGCGACGCCATCGCCGCCACTGCCATCCTCGACCGCATGCTGCACCACAGCCACGTCATCACCATCCGCGGTGACAGCTACCGTCTCAAAGACAAGCGTCGCGCCGGGGCACTGCTCCAGCAGCCCCCCGTCGCAGCCCCATCAACCATTCATCAACCCGCGTAGGGGGTCAGTTCTCAATGTCGCCAGGGGGTCAATTCCTGGTGTCGCTTGACATGTGTCAGACGCAGTTTGTGACTGGCAAGATGCGGTGACCCCTGAAATATGTGCGGGGGCCGTAAGATATCGATGGGTGGCCAGTCGGCATTTCGGGTTGCGCGTTGCCGAAAGCGTGGAACGGCACACTCAGGAAGTGCGTTTGACACATAGGAATTGGGTGCCTTATACTGCGCGGCTTTCTGTAATCAACCCGACCCCAAGGACGGCCAGATGAAAACTTTCTCCGCCAAGCCGCAAGAGGTGAAGCACGAGTGGTTTGTGGTGGATGCCACGGACAAAGTGCTCGGCCGCCTCGCATCCGAAATCGCTCGCCGTTTGCGAGGCAAACACAAGGCCATTTACACCCCCCATGTCGACACCGGCGATTTTATCGTCGTGACGAATGTCGAAAAGCTCGCGGTTACGGGTAACAAGGCCGAAGACAAGAAGTATTACCGTCACTCGGGGTACCCGGGCGGTGTGACCGAGACTACCTTCAAGAAAATGCAGCAGCGTTTCCCTGGCCGTGCGCTGGAAAAGGCTGTTAAAGGCATGTTGCCCAAGGGGCCGCTAGGCTATGCGATGCTCAAGAAACTGAAGTGCTATTCCGGGGGGGGGCATCCGCATGCAGCGCAACAACCCCGGGCTCTGGAACTCTAAGAGGTAGGAAATGGCTGAAGCTTATTTTTACGGTACTGGGCGCCGCAAGAGCGCGGTGGCTCGCGTGTTCATGAAGCGAGGCGGTGGGCTGATTGTTGTCAATGGCAAGCCGGTGGACGAGTTTTTCTCCCGCGAGACAGGGCGCATGATCGTGCGGCAGCCGTTGGAGTTGGTGGACCAACTCAAGGGCTTTGATATCAAGGTCAACGTCACCGGAGGGGGCGAGTCTGGTCAGGCGGGGGCCGTTCGGCATGGGATCACCCGTGCGCTCATCGAGTACGATGCCGCGATGAAGCCCGCTTTGTCCAAGGCGGGCTTTGTTACCCGTGATGCGCGTGAGGTTGAACGTAAGAAGGTCGGCTTCCACAAAGCTCGTCGTCGCAAGCAATTCTCGAAGCGCTAAATTGACGTTTCTTCAAGAAGCCGCCTCATGGCGGCTTTTTCCTTTTCTGGCCTGGGGATATGATCAAAGCCGCTGAGGGAGATGTGTAATGATAAAAGTCGGTATTGTTGGCGGAACGGGGTACACCGGGGTCGAGCTGCTTAGGTTGCTCACACCCCATCCAAAGGTGGAATTGGTGACCATCACCTCTCGTGGAGATGCAGGAACGCCGGTCACCCAAATGTTCCCCAGTCTACGAGGTTTCATCGACCTTGCCTTTGAGGATCCAGCCACGGCTCGCCTTGGCGCATGCGATCTCGTTTTCTTCGCGACCCCGAATGGCATCGCCATGCAGCAGGCCCCGGTCCTGCTTGAGGCCGGAGTCAAGGTAATTGATCTTGCGGCCGATTTCCGGCTACGTGATGTGCGCGAGTGGGAGAAGTGGTATGGCATGTCCCATGCTGCTCCTGGGTGGGTAGGGCAAGCAGTGTATGGGTTGCCGGAATTGAATCGCGACCGGATCAAGAAAGCGAGGCTTGTCGCAAACCCCGGGTGTTATCCAACGGCCGTTCAGTTGGGCTTTCTTCCATTACTGCGTTCAGGGCTGGTCGATACGGATACACTAATCGCCGATGCCAAATCCGGCGTTTCCGGGGCGGGCAGAAAAGCTGAAACGCACATCCTGTTTTCCGAAGCAGCGGACAATTTCAAGGCTTACGGTGTTTCGGGTCATCGGCATCTTCCGGAAATTCGCCAGGGCCTTTCGCAGTTTTCGGGTGGAGAAGTCGGACTAACGTTCGTGCCGCACCTCACGCCGATGATCCGGGGTATTCATGCGACGTTATACGCCCGCATTCGAGAAGAAGTGGATTTCCAAGCGCTTTTCGACACCGCTTATGCAGATGAGCCGTTCGTAGATGTCATGCCCCCCGGATCGCATCCGGAGACGCGTTCGGTCCGATCGGCCAATGTTTGTCGTCTGGCCATCCACAGACCTCAGGGGCAGCGTATCTTGGTAGTGCTTTCGGTCATCGACAACCTTGTGAAGGGGGCCGCGGGACAGGCGGTTCAGAACATGAACCTCATGTTCGGACTCGACGAAACCTTAGGGCTATGCCGACCCCCGGTTCTACCCTGAAAATTCGGCGCTTCCGACGTCACTTTGGCATTGCGGCTCCGAAGGTCGTTGTGCGTACTCACATTCCGTGGCCATGGTATGGGGTCGCGCTGCTGGTACTGATTCTGGGTGTGGCGATTACGGTTTGGGTAGTCGCCCAGCGAGGGGAAAAGGCTGTCCTTGTCGCGGAAATAAGTGATCTCAGAGAGAGCCTTGCAAGTTCGGAAGCCAAGTTGGCAGGACTGCGCGGATCGCTCGGTACCGAAGTCAGCGGTGTCCAGCTGGAGCGTACCGTTCGGCAGCAGCTCCAGGTGCGCGTAAAGGCTCTTGAATCCGAGAATGCGGCTCTGAAAGAAGAGATAGCGTATTTTGAGCGACTCGTTCCGCTTGCCGGTGGAGAGGCCTCGGTGCGGATCGAACGATTCCATGTCACGCGCGACCCTGAGGCCGGAGGGTACCGGTATCGGTTACTGTTGGCGTTTGAGGCGAGTAAGCAAGTTCGAGAATTCAAGGGGACGCTCCAAATTTCTGTAACTTACGTTCTGGAGGGGAAGGATGCTTTGCTCACTCTGCCGGAAGACGGAAAGAATGCCAGTGTGATGCTGGTGGAGTTAAAGCACTTCCTTAGGAAAGAAGGGGGCTTTCGACTGCCGAACGCCGCGCGGCTCAAGAGCGTCGAGGCGCGAATTCTTCACGGTGGTACACTGCGAGCCAAGCGCTTCGCTACCCTGTAGGAGATTGTCATGTTCGGTAAGCGTCCTGATGCAAAACCCCAAAACCGGATCGATAGCTTGATCGGCGCTGGCACGCGAGTGGAGGGGGATATCAAGTTTTCCGGAGGGCTCCGGATCGACGGTGAGGTCCAAGGTAGCGTAGTAGCCGGCGAGGGCGCGAGCGCGTCGACCCTGGTTTTGAGCGAGCAGGCGCGAATCGAGGGCGCGGTCGATGTTGCGCATCTCGTCATTAATGGCACCGTAGTTGGCCCGGTTACCGTTGCAGAGTCACTAGAAATGCAACCTAGAGCCAGAATCGTTGGCGATGTGGAATACTCGCTTATCGAGATGCATCAAGGGGCGGTTATCGAGGGCAGGCTGGTCCATCAGCCCGGGAAGTCGGTTGAACTTAAGTTGGCGGCTTCCAACTAACCCGTTGACGGCGTACGCGCTGACTCTGATAATCCCGCCTCAATTTTTCAAGGAGTTACCCATGAATTCAATTGCAGAAACTTCAGTGCCGCTTGTTTTCACCGATAGTGCGGCGAGCAAGGTGAAGGAACTGATCGAAGAGGAGGGCAACCCTGGATTGAAGCTTCGCGTTTTTGTGACTGGTGGAGGCTGTTCGGGCTTTCAGTACGGATTCACGTTTGACGAGGAAGTCAATGAAGACGATACGACCATGGAGAAAAACGGTGTGACGCTGCTCATCGATCCAATGAGTTATCAGTACCTTGTGGGCGCGGAGATCGATTTCACCGAGGGCTTGGAGGGGTCGCAGTTCGTGATCCGCAATCCAAATGCTACCTCTACATGTGGTTGTGGGTCCTCATTTTCGGCGTGATCGTAGTTTTTCAGACGAAGGGCGGCCAAGGCCGCCCTTCGTTGTTTCTGGCCATTAGCAACGCGCCTCGTTGCAGGTCGATTCGACCGTGTGGAATGTGTGGTGCGCAGGCGGTTGTCGTGCCTCAAGATTTAATATTCAGAGGGTTACGAGACTGTCCGGTGTGCGCCGGAGGCGATGAAATTAGCGAGAAAGGTAGTGCAAGCTCATGATATGCGATGTCGAAGATTCTCTGCACGTACTCAAAAGAGGGTGCGACGAGTTGCTCGTAGAAGCGCAGTTGATCGAAAGACTAAAGCTCGGGCGCCCCTTGAGGGTAAAGGCGGGATTCGATCCGACTGCGCCGGATTTGCATCTTGGGCACACCGTGCTGATCAACAAGCTGAGGCATTTTCAGCAACTGGGGCACAAGGTGCTTTTCCTGATTGGGGATTTCACTGCGATGATCGGAGATCCAACTGGAAAGAACGCCACGCGCCCGGCTCTTAGCAAGGATCAGGTAGTCCAGAACGCGCTCACCTACCAAGAACAAATATTCAGGATACTAGATCCCGAGGCAACTGAGGTTTGCTTTAATTCCAGTTGGTTTGACTCGCTTGGGGCCAGTGGGTTGATCAAACTGGCTGCCCAGCATACGGTGGCAAGGATGCTTGAGCGCGATGATTTCTCCAAGCGGTATGTTGGCGGGCAGCCTATTGCTATCCACGAGTTCCTCTATCCCCTGTGTCAGGGCTACGACTCTGTGGCGCTGCGGTCTGATGTCGAGTTGGGCGGGACGGATCAAAAATTCAATCTTCTGGTGGGTAGAGAATTGCAGAAGCACTACGGTCAACTGCCACAGTGCCTGCTGACAATGCCCCTCCTTGAGGGACTGGACGGCGTTAATAAAATGTCCAAGTCCCTTGGAAATTATATCGGCATAAATGAGCCGGCGCGTGAGATGTTTGGCAAGCTGATGTCTGTCTCAGACGAATTGATGTGGCGCTATTACGAGTTGCTGTCGTTTCGATCGGAGGCGGATATCGCGGGACTCAGGGCAGAAGTTGCTGCCGGTCGAAATCCTCGGGATATTAAGATACTGCTCGCTCAGGAGATTGTTACCCGCTTCCATGGGTCTATGGCGGCGTTCTCTGCGCAGGAAGAGTTCGAAGCCCGATTCCGGAGAGGGGTCCTTCCAGAAGACATGCCCGCCATTATGCTGAACTGCGGGGACGAGCTTCCTATCGCGCAAGTTCTCAAACTGGCTGGCCTTACGACGAGCACATCTGAGTCCCTGCGAATGATCGATCAGGGAGGCGTGCGCGCGAACGGCGAGAAGGTTTCCGACAAAACTCTGAGTCTCATGCGGGGCGATGTTGTCGTATTACAGGTGGGGAAGCGGAAATTCGCGCGAGTGACTCTGAGCTAACTAGGGCACCTTCGCCGAGCAGGCGGCGCCAGCGGTACAGGCTCGCCGCACTGATCGCTTCCCGTCGGCAGAAGGCGGCAACGCCCAGGCCGCTGTCGTCA
>Ga0268298_10001843_pt1 | contig 24041 bp, 19 predicted proteins | sample WWTPWeurt_MetaG_FD_194462 | JGI IMG/M metagenome (GOLD analysis project Ga0268298, IMG submission 194462) | Activated sludge microbial communities from WWTP in Nijmegen, Gelderland, Netherland - WWTP Weurt | ecosystem: Engineered > WWTP > Aerobic digester > Activated sludge | place...
CGAGGTAGTCGACCTCGCGATCCAGCGCCCAGGTCAAGCCGCGGCGCGAGAGGCCCGCGCCGAGCTCCACGATGCGGTCGGGCGCGAGCTCGTCCAGCGCATGCTCGATGGCTCGATGGCGAAGCTCGAGGTACTCGAGCATCGAAGGCAGCGTCGGATGCAGGACCGCGAGCCACTCGCCCGCCAGGCGGAAGGACCAGAACAGGCGCCGGCCTTCTTTCGTCGCGAAGAACTCGGCGTAGGGCAGGCCCAAGCGATGCCACGCATAGGCCGTGTAGAAGGCGGTGGGGGCGATCTCGTCGTGGGACATGGCAGTCGTTGCGGGTGCGTCGGAGGAAGACCCGGGCGTTGGGCGGCGTAGCAGGCTCCGAACGGTTCGTCAGCGCCCACCCGAGGTGTCGTGCACGATACGCCCAACCTTCCCCTGGAAGACGCCGAGATTGCCGCGGCGGCGCCGCCGCTCACGGCTGTCGTCGCCGGCAGAATCGTGCTCGTGCTCGGCGTCTTCAGCGCGCTCTTCGGGGTGCAGTCGCTGACGAACCTTCGCTTTCTCTCCTGGCACTGGGTCCTGCCCCTCTCGATCGTCCTCTTCGGAGCGGGCGCCCTCTTGTCGGGCTGGAAGCTGTCGCGTGGGCGCGGCTGGGCCAGCGTCGCGTCGTTCGTGCTCGCCGCCGTCATCGCGCTCGTCACCGCCGTCTTCAGTGTGTTGGCCCTGTCGTGGGGTTACTTCTCGCTCCTCACGCTGATGGTGGAGCTCGCCGCGCTCGTGGGCGGTCTCCTCGCGGCGCTCTCCATCGGCCCCTGCCAGCGTGCCGACCGTGCGCGGGCCGCCCTCGCCGGGCAAGGGCTCGAGCTCGGAGTCTGACTAGGCGCGTCGCGCCGAGCGGATGACGACGGGCTCGAGCGGTGCGTCTTTGCTGAACGGACCGCGGGAGCCCGTCTTCACCGCTTTGATGCGGTCGACGACGTCCATGCCCTGCGTGACCTTGCCGAACACCGTGTAGCCCCAGCCCGTGTCGCTCTTGGACTTGTGATCCAAGAAGGCGTTGTCCTTCACGTTGATGAAGAACTGTGCCGTCGCCGAGTGAGGGTCGCCGGTACGCGCCATGGCCACCGTACCGCGCAGGTTCTTGAGGCCGTTGTCGGCCTCGTTTTGCACCGGGGCCTGCGTGGGCTTGCGCTCGTAGCGTTCGTCATAGCCGCCGCCTTGCGCCATGAAGCCATCGATGACGCGGTGGAAGATGGTGCCGTCGAAGTGTCCGCTGTCGACGTACGCGAGGAAGTTCGCGACCGACTTGGGCGCTTTCTGGTCCTCGAGCTCGAGGGTGATGGGGCCGAAATTGGTGTCGATGACGACGGAGCTTGCCATGGCCAGGACTCTAGTCGCATCGCTCGTGGCTTTGGAACCGGCACGGTCTCGAGCGAGCGGATTCGGTGATATGACTCGGTTCGAGGTGTGACGATGCGGCGTGCGATGGTCTTGGTGTTTTCGTTCGCTTGGCTCGTGGCCTGTGGCGGCGAGAGCGAGTCGGGCGGCACCGGTGGCAGCTCGGGCGCCGGCGGAAGCGGCGGCGCGACGGGCGGGAGCTCGGGCACGGGAGGCGCGACGGGCGGCAACTCGGGCTCGGGTGGTGCAACCGGCGGAAGCTCGGGGTCGGGCGCTGCGTCCGGGGGCGCAGCGGGGGCGGGCGGCAGCACGGGGACCTGCGTCAGCGACATCGACTGCGTCACGAGCGTGTACACCAAGCTCGTGACGTCCGAGGCGGAGTGCTACTGCCCGATGTGCCCGACGGAAGCGCTCGGCAAGCAGGAGGCCGACGCGCGCGCGACGGCGTGGATCAAGTTCTGCTCCGCTTGGGAGAAAGCGAATCCGTGCCCGGTTCCGCCCTGCGTCGCGCCGCTGCCTCTCACCTGCGTTTCGGGCACGTGTGCTTTCAAGAACGACTGATCGGTGTCAGCTCGCCCGCGCCGCGTCTCGATAGAGCTCGAGGTGCAGGTGCGCGGAGCGGTCCCAGGAGAAATCACGCGCGCGTTCGAGTCCGCGGGCCGCGAGCTCCCGCGCCAGGCTCGGCTCGCGGACGAAGCGTTCGAGGGCGCGAGCGAGGCGCTCGCGATCGAGGGGCACGTGGAGCGCGGCGCCGCCCGTCACTTCGACCAACGCGGGCACGTCGCTCGCGATGACGGGCGTGCCCGTCGCGAGGGCCTCGAGGGCCGGCATGCCGAAGCCTTCGTAGCGCGAAAACTGGACCAACGCTTCGGCTCCTTGGAGCAGATCCACGAGGAACGTGTCGGAGACGTGGTCCGGGAAGAGCACGCGCGACCCAGCTCCTGCCCGACGCGCGACGACGTCGAGGGGTTCGGCCGCGACCACACCGAAGCGGCGCCCGCGGTAGAGGCGTTCGAGCATCACCAGGTGAACGTCCTTCGGGAGCGCCGCCGCGAGGAACGCGTCGAGCACGGCGCGATGGTTCTTACTGGGCGTATTCTGGCCCACTACCAGGAAGTAGCGCCCTTCGATGCCGAGCCGAGCGAGTGCGACCTCGCGCCGGGCAGCGCGGTCTTCGGGCGGCGCGAAGCGCGCCTCGACGCCGTGAGGGATCACGACGACGCGCTTGCCGGCGTCCGGAGCGCGGCGCCGAATGGCGTCGGCGGTGGCGCGCGAGATGGCGACGAGGCGCGTCGCTTCGTGGAGGGCGCGCTCGATCCCGTCGCGATAGAAGCGCGCCTTGAACGGCGTCGCCAGCGAGACGCCCTCGGCGAGCCCGGGCGCCTCGAGCCACATCAGGTCGTGGATCGTGACCACCGTGGGGCAGGCGATGCCGCGCCCGAGCAGGTTGAAGGGGGCGTGGAACACGTCGACGCCGCGCAGATCGACGAGACGCGATGGCGTGAACAGCGTGCGCAGGCCGTTCGCCGGCGCGGCGACGCGGCTCTCGCGCACGTTGGGCGCCTGCGAGAGCGGACGCGGCGCACGCGGGTCGACCCAGAGCGAGAGCGCGGACTCCGGTGCGAGAGCCGGGAGCCGATCGACCAGCGCTCGCACGTAGGCGCCGATGCCGCTCGGCCGCTCGCGCACGTAGCGGCAGTCGATGGACACGTGAAGCGACGTGTCCGTCTCGGGTGAGAGCGCCCGCGCGGCAGCGACCTCGCCCATCACGCCACCACCTTGAGCCGCCGCGGCCCCGCCTTCGGACCGGGCTCGGCCACGCCCAGCGGCGGCAGCATGCGGTGCACCGCGCCTCCCCACGCGACGTTCTCTTCCACCACCCGAGCACACCAACATTGCGTGCAGCCCTCGCGAACCAGGTTCTCGAACGCAGCCTTCGCGCCCAGGCGCACGACGTTCTGCCCACCGCTTCGGGCCACCTGACCGCAGTGGTAGAGGTTGCCCTCCGGGTCGAGCGTCGCGTTGATGATGCCGGCCGCACACGGCAGGCGCACGTCGCGGGGGAACTCGCGGAAGTGACGCAGGCTCGACCAGCGGTTGCCGACGGCCGGGTGCCCCGCGAGCTTCCTCGCTTCGAGCAGGCGGAACGCTCGGCGCACTGCGTCGGGCTCGGACTGGAACGGGGCGCCAGGGCGCGAAGAGCCCAGAAACAGGCTGTTTCGCGCGGGTTGGAACACCACCTGGAGCCCGAGCTCCGCGGCGCGATCCAAGAGCTCGTCGAGGCAGTCGAGGTTGTGCGCGCCGACCACCGCCGTGAGCTCCACCGCGGTGCCCAGCTCGCGCGCGGCGAGAGCGCCGCGCACGGCCTTGTCGTAGGCACCCGCACCACGGATCCGATCGTGAGCTTCGGGCGGTCCGTCGAGGCTCACCTTGAGCTTCGAGAGCAAGCGCACGGTCGCACGCCGCCTCGGCACCAAGATGCCGTTGCTGTTCATGTAGACCCGTACCCTGCGCGTCACCAGGAACGCGACCACCTCGTCGACGTCCCGGTGCAGGAGCGGCTCGCCGCCGTCCAGGGAGACGTGTCGCATGCCGAGCTCGTAGAGCTCGGTGAGAGCTCGATAGATCTGCTCGCGCGTCATCTCGAAGGGGAGCGGCGCGTGTCGATCGCAATATGCGCAGTCCAGATTGCAGCGGTGGGTCAGCTCGAAGCCGAGAGAGAGGGGCGCGGGTCGAAGGCCCGAGCGCGCACCCATCCCCCGCACCAGGGTCGAAAGTTCCATCGGCGCAGTCGATTGCAACGAGCATGCCCTGGGCCTCCACCCAGAAAATCGCGAACCTTGGCGGTGTCGACGAGCCGCGCGCCGTGCGCAGCTCGCCACGCGTGTGAAAGCGCGGCACACGGCGAGCCGGCGGCACCACATTCGCATCGATAATACCGATGGGTCGCTGGCAACTTATCGATTGGCGTCGGCGCCCGCGGCGCCCCAAGTTGCGCCCATGGCCTGGTCACTCCGAGTTGCACGCGCCTTCGGCATCCCGATTCGAGTCCACCTCACCTTCCTCCTCATCGTCGGTTACGGCGCCTTCACGTGGGGCGCCCGCCACGGGACCTGGGGCGTGCTCTTCGGCATCGCCTCGACCCTCCTGCTCTTCGCCAGCGTGGCCTTGCACGAGCTCGGGCACAGCGTCGTGGCCCAGCGCCGCGGGCTCGCGGTCCGCGAGATCCTGCTCTTGCCCTTCGGCGGCGTCGCGCTGCTCGATGGCAAGCCCAAGCGGCCCGCCGACGAGCTCGTCATCGCCGTGGCTGGCCCCGCCGTGAACTTCGTCCTCGCTACGCTGCTCGGCCTCGTTGGCCTCGGGCTCTTGGCGGCAGGTGCCCTCGACGTCGCTTCGATCCGGACCCTCACACCCAGCGCGAGCACGTTGCTCGCCCTCGTGGTCGCTGGCAACCTGAGCCTCGGGCTCTTCAACCTGCTGCCCATCTTCCCGATGGACGGCGGCCGCGTGCTCCGCGCGATCCTCGCGGGTCGCTTCGGCATGGAGAAGGGCACGCGTTGGGCGGCGGGTTTTGGTCAGATCGCCGCGGTGGGGCTGGGCACCTACGCCATGCTTCAAGGCGCGTTCGTGCTGGCCTTCATCGCCGTCCTGGTGTTCTTCGCCGCCGGGCGAGAGCGCATGGAAGCGACTGCGCTCGAAGCGCTCGCCGGGTTCCGAGCCGGCGACGTGGCTCGGGTGCCCAGCGTGCTCCTCGAGCCCGGCGAGTCGGTGAGCTCGGCGATGGCCCGCGCGTTCCGGAGCTCCGACAGCGTGCTGCCCGTGGTGCTCGGCGAACGTCTGCTCGGGGTGGTGACGCTGACCGAGCTGGCGCTCTCGGCGAAGGCCGGGCGCGCCCACGAGCCCGTCGCGGCCATCGCGTCCAAAGCCTGGATCGACGTCGACGTCGCTCTGCCCCTGCCGTCTCTCTACAACGAGCTCGAGCGCTCGCGAGCCATCGTGGCGGTCGTTCACGAGGACGGCGTGCCCGTCGGTCTCGTCAGCAGCGAGCACCTGGGCCGCGCGGCGCTGATCTCGAGCTTGGGTTTGGGAGTCGAGCGGCGACGCCCTTCGACGGACGCGCCCGCTCAGGGATCGTGACGGAGCTCGGCGACCGCCGGGAAGCGGGTCGAAAGGTCGGCGAAGGGATCGCCCTGCTTGCACTCGAGTGCTTCCTCGAGGGCGGCGCTGGTCGCGTAGTCCACGATGGCCCGCGCATCGGCTTCGGAAAGCTGATCCGCGGGGCAGTCGAAGAGCGCACCGGCCAAGGTGGCGTTCTTGACCTGGTACTTCTGCGCGACCTCGAGGATGTTCTCGCCCTTCGAGTTCTCGAGCCAGCACAGGCCCGACGGGAAGAGGTGTCCGGCTTTCGCGAGGCCCACCAGTCGTTTCTTCGGCGGAGAGCCCTCGTAGCCCGTCACGGTGTTCGCGTAGTCCACGACCTTGTCGGCCTGCCCGCCCATGACCAGCGTCGATTCGAGGCTCGAGCCGGCCTGGGTTCCTCCCGCGGCGATGGGGATGAGCACGCGTGCGTCGTTGCCGCGGTTCGTGATGGCTCCACCTCCTGCGCTGTGACCGACCATGCCGAGGTGGGTCGCGTCCACGTGCCCCGACAGGAAGGCGAGGTCGCCCGCTGGGACCGCCAGAGCGGAGACCAACGCGTCGAGATCCGCCGGGAGGTCCCGCTGAAGTTGAAAGTCGAGCATGTCACCGAGGTAGAGGCCCGGATGGTCGGCGGCGAGCACGACGAACCCGCGACTCGCCCAGTGCTCCATGTGGTGGAGGGATTGGGTGCGGAAGCCCGCCGTGCCGTGCACGAACACGATGGCGGGATAGGGACCATGCTCGGTGTCGAGCGGTAGATCCGGGAAGCTCGCCGACGACTGCCAGGGGTTGTCGGCGTCGGGGATCTTCGTCTTCTCCGACTCGGGAAGCCAGCTCCGGAGGTCGTAGGTTTTCGGCGTGTTGCCCTGGTCGCTCCCGGCCGGCGCCGGATACCAGACCTCGACCGTCAACTTTCCCAGCTGGACCGTCCGCGCTCCCACTGGTGCCGGACCCGTCTTCTCGGGGTCGGCATCTTTGTCCAGGAGCACCACGGACGCGTTGCAGCCCGTAGTGATGCCGCCGCTCCCGCCCGTGCTGCCGCCTGCACTGCCGCCGGTGCCACCTCCGCCGTTGCCCGCGTTGCCGCCGGGCTGCGAATCCGAGCTTCCGCAACCCGCCACCAGGAGCGCCAGCGCGAGACACGCTTTCGACACGGAACGAGCGTCGCATGGCTTCGTGCTCCGGTGAAGCAAGCGCCCACGCGCGAGGCTGCCTCCCGCAGGGCAACCTTCGGTTCGAGTTGTCGAAATCCTTGGACGCCGCTCGCGCCGAACCCAGGTCAGTTGGGGCCCTCGCCGAGACAGAATTGCCGGACCAGCGCCGCGGTTTCTCGCGGCTGCTCGGTGGGGAAGTCGTGTCCAGCGCCGCGCAACAGTTGAAGTTGCGCGCCTGGGATCTCCCGCGCCAAGTGCTCGGAGCTCGCAGGCGCGATCAGGCGGTCGGCATCGCCGGTGACGATCAACGTGGGCATCGTGAGGCGGGCGAGGCGCCGGCTCGTGTCGTGACGCGCTGCTGCGAGCAGTTGGAAGAGCACGCCGCGTCGCTTCGGCGGGAGCTCGCGAGCGATGGACTGCCACTCGACCACGACCTCGGGATGCTCGCGCAAGAAAGGCTCGGACAGGATCAGTCGCGCGGTCTCGCGGATGGCGTCGGGCGCGGGCAAGCGCATCGGTGCTACCAGGGCGACCGCGGTGGCGACCGGCATGCGCGGGCCCGAGCCACCACCCGATCGGGTGCAGCCGAGCACGAGTTTGCTCACGCGGGTCGGTTCGGCCAACGCGAGCTCTTGCGCGATCATTCCGCCGAGCGAGATGCCGAGCACGTGCGCGCTCGAGATCCCGAGGGTGTCGAGCACATGGATTGCATCGAGTGCCATGGTGCGGGTGCTGAACGGCAAGAGCGGCACGGCGCTTCGACCGATGCCGCGGTTGTCGATCAACACGAGCCGAAAGCTCCGTTCGAGCTCTTGGAGGATGCGCCCCCAGTGACGGCTCGTGCGCCCCAGGCCGCGCAGCATCAGGAGCGGCGGGCTCGCCGGGTCGCCGCGCAGCGCGTAGGCGATGCGATGCCTTCCCCGGCTCACGTACTGCATGCGAAGGGGCGTCGTGCTGGGACTGTCCAAAGGTGTGGTCGAGGTCGTCACGGAGCTTTCACGAATCTTCTGCGCCGATTTCGCGGCGCGCGCAGCAGTCTCGCCAATTTTGCCGAGCCACCGGTCACGCTAGCGCCACCCTCGTGAAAAGGGGAGGAATTGCCCCGGCATTCGCGGGCCCTTGCCGGCGCGCCTCGGCATCTGCCTTGCACGGCGCGGCCCGTCATGGCCCTCCATCCACGCCGGTCGCTCGCTCTCTCCCTCGCCCTGTCGGCCTTCTGCTCGAGCCCTTCGCTCTTCGCCGAGACGGGCGCCTCGGGCTCCCTCTCGCTCTCGTCTTCGGACGGGGCGAGCGCCCAAGGTGAATCGAGCGGCGGGTTCCTGTCCAGCTACCCCGCTGAAGCAGGGCTCTTCGAGCTCGGCGTGTTCGCTGGTGGAATTTGGGTTTCGCACAACCACAACCTGCGCGACACGACGGCGCGGCACTACACCTTCGACCGACCGACCCTCGAGCTGGGCCTCCGCGCCGGCTACTTCCCGCTGGCATTTCTGGGCGGCGAGCTCGAAGGGGCCCTCGGACCCACCGGCAAGGCCGGTGGCGATTCGGCGACTCTCTGGGGCGCCCGCGGGCAGCTCGTCGCGCAGTTGCCGGGCTACAGCGTGACTCCCTTCCTCCTGCTCGGCATGGGTCGCTTGGGTGCGTTCAGCGACAAGCTCGACAACGATGGAGATCCGACCTTCCACATGGGCGGCGGCGTGAAGGTAGCGTTCAGTGACATGCTGGGAGTCCGGCTCGACTACCGCGATCACTTGATCACGCAGAACCCCGACACGCGCTCGAGCAAACACGCCAAGGCCGTGAACCCGGAGCTGCTGCTCGGCCTCACGTTGACCTTTGGGCGAAGCCCCGCGCCGGTCGCCAAGGAAAAGCCGGCGAGCGATCGCGATCACGACGGCTTCTTCGACCCGGACGATCGCTGTCCGGACAAGAAGGGGGTCGCGCCCGACGGCTGTCCCATCGGCGATTCGGACCAAGACGGCTTCTTGGACGACGTCGACAAGTGCCCCAAGGAGTTCGGTGTCGCGCCCGACGGCTGCCCGATCCGAGACAGGGACGGCGACGGCATCCTCGACCCCAAGGACAAGTGCCCCGAAGAGAAGGGCGTCGCCCCCGACGGTTGCCCGATCAAAGACACGGACGGCGACGGCCTGTTCGACGACGTCGACAAGTGCCCGAAGGAGCCCGAGACCAAGAACGGGTTCGAAGACGATGACGGTTGCCCGGACAAGCTGCCCGACGCCGTGCAGAAGTTCACCGGCGTGATCCAAGGGATCGAGTTCGACACCGGCAAGGCCACGATTCGCAAGAAGTCCTTCAAGACGCTCGACGACGCCGTGGCCGTGCTCAAGGAGTACTCGAAGGTCCGCATCGAGATCAGCGGGCACACCGACACCGTCGGCAAACGCGAGAAGAACGTGGAGCTGTCGAAGGCGCGTGCCGACTCGGTGAAAAAGTACATGACCGACAAGGGCATCGACGCTTCGCGCATCGAGACCCGCGGCGCGGGTCCCGACGAGCCCATCGCCGACAACAAGACCGCGGCCGGCAAGCAGAAGAACCGCCGCATCGAGTTCAAGCTGCTGCAGTAGCGCGCCTTCTGCAGCGTGGCGGCGCTAGCCGCCGATCATCTTCTTCAGAGCGAACACCACACCCGTCAGGCTCTCGCCGGCGATGAGGCCCGAGGCGATGACGACGACGAAGCGCGCCGCCCAGCCCGGGAAACGCCGGCTCACGAGGGCCGCTGCGATGCCCCCGATGGCGATCATCACCGAGTTGTTGGCCGGGATCACCAGCGCGAGACCGACGCTGGTGGGGCTCGGCAGGTAGGGTTTCACCTTCTTCGGCGCGTAGCGCTCGATCAGCGCGAGCACGACACCGATCCCGGCGGCCACCAGGAGCGCCGTGAGCGCTCCCGCCGGCATGGTGCTGAGGCCCTTCTGGAACAGCTCGGCGACGGCCTTCCATTGGGCGACCGCCGGCGCGGGCCAGTCGTTCGTGAGCAGCATCTTCTTCGGATCCGGGATGAGGACCAGGTAGGCCGCGCTGCCGGCGAGCGAACCTGCGAGCACACCCCAGAGCTGCGCCACGGCTTGGGGTCGCGGCCAGGCGCCTATCATCTGGCCTGTCTTCAGATCGTGCAGGATGTCGCCGCAGTGACTGGCCGCGCCGCCGGTGACGTTGGCCGCCATCAGGTTCGATGTCGCATCGCCCGGGGTCACGATGCCGAAGGCGAGCTGCGTGACCTTGCCCATGGGCCCCACCGGCGTGATCCCGGTCTCCCCCGAGACGCGCCCCGCCACGATGGCGAGCACGAACGTCAGCGCGACTCCGAAAAGCGCGCCGTACCAAGGGATGCGAAACAGATGGAGCTGCACGGCGATTGCGGCGACCGCGATCCCGGCCAGCACCACCAGGAGCGTGCGCCGGTCGACGTCGTAGCCAGCTTCCGCCGGTTCTTCGGTCCGGCTCGCCGTCCGCGAGCCCGTGAGGCCACGCACGATGCCGGGTAGCGACAGCAGGAAGCTCGTGAGCGATGCGGCGACCATCATCCCGACGCCGGGCCACAGCATCCACTGCACCATGGGTCCGAACCAGACGTCGCCCGGCTTTCCTGGGGCGACGAGACCGCGAGCGAGGAGCTCGGGCGCGATGAACCCCCAACCCGCAACGGCGCCCAGCAGAACGGAAAGACACGCCCGTGTCCCGATCAGCGCGCCGAGGCCCACCATCAGTAGGCTCGGCTCGATGGCGAAGCCGAGGTTCTTGAGGCTGATGGCCGCGACGCCCTTTTGGGCGAGCGCGCCCCGAGCGGCGAGGCTCGCCGGGAGCCCCCACTTCGGGAGCTTGAAGAGCTCTTCGGCGACCTTCAGCAGTGCGGCTACGGCCGCCCCGCCGAGCAGCGCTTTCACGCGCAAGATGGCCTCCGTACCCTTGGCGTAGATCTCCTTCAGAGTCTCGGCCGTCGCCATGCCGAAGGGGAAGGGCAGCTTGTCGACCTCGATGAGCTGCCGGCGCAACGCAGCCCCCACGGCGACACCGAGCACGCTGACCACGAACACCCAGACCGTGAGCCAAGCGAAGCTCAGCGTCTGTCCGGTGAGCAGGGTGAGTGCGGGCATGGCAGAAACCAGGCCGGCCGACGACATCGAGGCCGCCGCAGACGCAGCGGTCTGGTTCAGGTTGTTCTCGAAGATGCCGAAGGGGCGACGTGATCCTGGAACGGCGCGCCAGAAGCCGTAGCCCAGGAGCACCGCGGTGATGCTGACGCTGGTTCCCCAGCCGACCTTCAGCCCCGTGTAGATGTTGCACAACGTGAGCGCGGCGCCGAGCAGCATGCCCGTGAGCGCCGCGCGCAACGTCAATCGTGCGTGGGTTCCGTCGGCGCGCGCTGCGGCCTCGCTGGCTCTACTCACGGGCCCACGCTATCACACGCGCCCCGAACCCGAGCGCCAGCCGAGGGAACGACCTCGGCTCATTCCGGCTTGAACCACTTGGCGACGAGCCGACTCTCGAACTGAGCGAATGCGCTGGCGGTCAAGCTGGCGTAGACCGCGGTCTCGAGCGCGCCGGCCGCCGGCTGGTCTGCGTGCTTCTTCACGAGCTCGTGGGACATGTTCTCGCCCGCCGTGAACTTGGTCTTGAGCGTCGCGGCGTTGTCCGGCAGCACGAACGCCGAGTTGTAGAACAGCAAGATCCCGATGAAGACGCCGCGGGGTTTCTCCACGGCGATGGCGCCGCCCGACCACTCCAAGCGGTGGGTGATGAAGAGCGTGGGGACCGTGACCGGCGGCGGCTCCTCGCTTTCGCCCTCCATGGGTTCGCCGCGCACGAAGGTGAGCGCTTCGGGCTCGAACACCTTGGCAAAACGCTCGATGAGCCGCTCGGCCAGGGCACCTTCGTGGACCTCGAGGCGCTTCGCGTCGAAGTACTGGCTCGGGTAGCTCGGAGCGCCGTTGAACTTGGGGTTCTTGCGGATCGCGGCGTCGGCGCGCGCGAGGGTCTTCGAAGGCAGGCGCCGGAACCGGATCTCGACGGCCGGACCGCGGTGGCCGGCATCGGTCTTCTTGGCTCCGACCTTCTCGGCATGGGCGAGCAGTCGACCCACGAAGTCCAAGTGGTCTTCGGCGCCTTCGGGCATCACCTTCTTGTAGCGGTCGCGGGTGCGCAGGAATGCGGCGTGCCGAGCCTGTTCGAAAGACGGGCCGAGACCGTGGTCGGGGTGGGCTTCGGCGAACGAGAGCAGAGCAGCCAGGCTGTTTTCGGCCTTGGCGCGCTCGAGCTCAGCCGCCATGGCGTTTCGCCGTGCGGCGTCGATCTCGGGACCGATGCCGGTCTTGGGGTTCTTTGCGACGAAGTCGTCGATGTCGGCCACGCTGCCGCGGGTCACCGCTTCTTTCAGCAGCGCGCGTGGCAGGAGCACCTCCGCCACCAGCGGCCGATGTCGCTGCCCGCGGGCGAGATAGGCGCGGTAGGCCGCGACGTCGTTGGCGTGTTGGGCCGCCGCCAGCATGCGGTTGTCGCTGGCAGTGTTGCGCAGCCAGAACAACGCAGCGCCGAGCGCCGTGCCGAGCAGAATGCCGACCAGCCAGCGTTGAGACTCCCAAACGGGGGCCTTGCGCGCGAGCGGTTCGGTCGGCGCGAGCGGGCTCACCACCGCGGGCGGCTCGAGGGGGTCGATCTCGAAGCGTGCTTTCGCGTCGAGCCCGGGCAGGCGTTCGCGCGCCGCCTCGATGCGCTGCACCGCTTCGCTCTGGCGGTTGGGATCTGCCAGCGGCAGCGTGAAGCGAACCGCGCCAAACACCAGCGTGACGGCACCGGCCGCCGCGGGCGAGACTCGGGTCGAGGCGTCGAGCGGATAGATGCGCAGCCGCTCGTCGCGCGCGTCCACCAGCGCCGACTCGAATAGGTAGAGTCCGGGTTGGTAGGGAAGATCTCCGATGCGCGACTTGATCTCGAGCGCAGACAGAAGACCAACCGCCACCGCCGAGAGCAAGAGAGCGTAGAGCCCGACGAGCGGGAGAGGATGAATGGAGAGCGCCGTCGACGCGTTGCCGAGGCCCAGGACGGTCAGCACGCCTGCCAGCAGGCCAGCTCCGAGCGCCACTACCACCCAGCGCGCCGCCTTGCTCTCCGCCCCCAGGCGATGCAGCACGGGCGTCGGCTCGAAGCGCCCGCTCAGGGCTTCGAGGAGCCGGTCCTGCACCGGACGCGGCAGGGCGTAGAACTCCACCTCTTTCATCGCGGGCCCGCCGGGGCCCCCTTCAGGTACCCGACCTGGGGCGTGCCGGGAAGCCGCCGCGCGTTCGGGGTGGTTCCTCGCTGGGTTGCGCGGGGGCCGATTCCATGGTTCGACTGGGGGGCGGCTCTCGGCACCCCGCTCGTCGTGACGGGCCTTCCGAGGGGGACCTCATGCGCCGGCTCATTTTCGCCCTGCTCGCCTCGCTCGCTTTCGTCGCGTGCGACATGAACCCGCAGCCCGAGGTGCCGGGCATGGGCGACCCCGGCGCAGCCGGCGCCGCGGGCGGAGTTGGCGTCGACGATCCCACACCGGGCAAGGTCGCGGAGCGGCCGCCGAACGACGACGATCTCACACGCAGCGACGAGTTCGGCGCACCCGGTTTCGCGGCTGGCAATGGCGATATGGATTCGCGTGGTGACGGCGGGCGAGAAGCGCCCGATGCGGGCGGCGGAGCACCCGGCACGCCACCGGTGCTCACGCGCTGAGTGCGCGACGCTCGGCACGCCCGGAGGGACTCGAACCCCCGACCACCGGATTAGAAATCCAGAGCTCTATCCAGCTGAGCTACGGGCGCAGGCCCGCATCACCTGTCACATTCGGGCGACGATTTCAAAGGGAACCCGCAGCAAGTAGGTTAGGAGCGCATGTTCGGCCGACCCGACCCGATCCTACACGCCGCGATCTGCGGCCTCACCCTCGGCTCGGCAGTGGCCTGCGGTGGCTCGCCCAAGCCCGCCGATGCTCCAGCCACGACCCGCACCGTCGAGGTGCCCGCGAGCTCCGAGCGGAGCGAGGGGCCGGAGGCGAACGCCGGCGAGCCGCCGCCTGCGGCGGGCAGGCCCAATCCGGAAGAACGCGACGATGATCCGAACGCGGCAGGCAAGAGCTGCTGTCGCGGGCTGAACGACTGCAAAGGCCTCGGCGGCTGCAAGAACCAACACAACGACTGCGCCGGGAAGAACGAATGCAAGGGGATGGGTGGCTGCACCGCGCACTGCCCGAAGTGACATGGTCGACGATCGAAGAGCCATTCTCGCGCGTCGAGCGCGTCTGGTCGCCGCGGCTGTCGCCGGCGCGGGGTTGTCCGCTGGCGCCTGCGCCTCCGAGTCGAAGTCGGCTCCGTGCCTCGAGAACCCCAAGGCCATGCCCGACATCGTGGTGCCCGAGGCCGACGCCGGCAGCAGCGAAGCGACCGAGGCGGATGCCGCGCTGCCGCCGCGGGCGAGCGGCGAGCCGACCCCGCCACCACGGCCCTCGGCGGTCCCCATGATCTGCTTGAGCGAGTACTGACCCCGACGATCAGTCGATGTCAGTCGATGTCAGCCGCCCGTTTCGGGGCCCTCGTCACACTAGGGGGCATGCGGGCACATCTGGTCGGGGCTACTTGGATTGCGATGAGCGTCTTCGTCGCGTGCAGCGCGGCGAGCGGCGGGGGTGGTGGTACGGGAGAAGGCAGTTCCGGCTTCGGCGGGACAGGCGGTCTCGCCGCCGGAGGCTCGGGCGGAAAACCGAGCGGTGGTGGCTCACCCGGTAGCGGCGGCACGGGCATCGTCATCGAAGCCGGGAGCGACGCGCCGCCCGACGCCAACGTTTTCGCCGGCGATCCCAAGACCTGCGCGGAGGCGGCCGCTCAGAAGACCTACGTCGGCTGCGACTTCTGGCCGACCGTCACGGCCAACTCGGTGTGGCCGATCTTCGACTTCACCGTGGTCGTGGCCAACACCCAAGACGTCGCGGCCGAGGTCAGCATCGAGCGCGACGGAAAGTCCGTCGCGAGCGGCAGCGTTCCTCCGAACGGTCTCTCGAAGTTCTACCTGCCCTGGGTGGATTCGCTGAAAGGCCCATCGGTAAACGAGTGTGGAAGCCTGAACGACACCCTTAAGACCAGCGTGCGAGAGAAGGCCGGCGCCTATCATCTCGAGAGCAGCGTCCCGGTCACGGTCTATCAATTCAGCGCGCTCGAATACAAGGGCGAGGGCGGCCCCGCGGGCAAAGACTGGAGCACGTGCCCTGCGCTCAAATGCCCGGGCGGATTGAATGGGTGCCTCTCGTACTCGAACGACGCGTCTCTCCTGCTACCGAGCACGGTGCTCACCGGAAACTATCGGATCCCCGGCATGAAGGGCTGGTCGTTCGGCAACGTGCCGCCCTACTTCACGGTCACCGGCACCGAGAACGGTACGCACGTGAAGGTTCAAGTCGGAAAGGGCGGTGCGGTGGCCGCGGGCGGCGGACTCCCCAGCGTGAGCGCCGGGAGCACCCTCGAGTTCGACGTGGATCGAGGCGAAGTGGTCCAGGTCGTGGGCACGCCCACCACGGATCTCAGCGGGTCGCTCGTCCAAGCCTCCGCACCGGTGCAGGTCATCACCGGCATGGCGTGCGTATACCTGCCGCAGAACCAGAAAGCGTGTGACCACATCGAAGAGAGCGTCTTTCCTGCCGAAACCTTGGGGCAGCACTACTTCGTCACCGTGCCCACCGGACCCAACGGCAACGCCCCGGGGCACATCGTACGCATCTACGGCAACGTGGATGGAACGCACCTCGGCTACTTCCCGCAGAAGCCCCAGGGCGCCCCCGACGTGATCCAGGCAGGAGACAGCGTAGACCTCGACATCGTGACGACCAACTTCGAGATCGCCGCGGATCACGAGATCGCGGTTTCTTCATTCCAGCTTGGAGCCACCATGGTCGATCCCAACACGGTCTACGACAAACAGAAGGGCGATCCGTCCCAGAGCCATTTCACCGCCGTCGAGCAGTTCCGAAAGAAGTACGTGTTCCTCGCCCCCCACGACTACGACGAGAGCTACGTCGACATCGTGCTCCCAGCCGGCGCTTCGCTGAACCTCGACGGCAACGCTCTCGCGCCGAGCACCGAAACGCTCTCCAACGGCTACTCGCTCGCGCGGGTGAAGCTGGGGCCGGGCGAAAACGGGACACACGTGCTCGAGAGCAGCGAACCGGTGGGGATCCAGGTCGTCGGCTACGGCCTCCAGACGAGCTACCAATACCCAGGCGGGTCGAACCTCTTGCTCATCGCGCCGCCGCCGCCGCCCATCAAGTGAGGCGAGCCGTCGGCCGACCCGCTGCTCGAGCGGGTGCGCTTCGGGGTTTGCATCCGCGCGGCCCCGTGGTCGATGATGCCGGGGTTGGACGACCACGCCCCGCATCCCGGGATGGTGATCTCGGATCGCTACCGCTTGGAGGAGCCCATCGGCGAAGGTGCGTTCAGCCTGGTGTTCCGCGCGACGGACTTGAAGGACGGTTCGGGCGTCGCGCTCAAGCTTCTGAGCCCGGAAGCCGTCAACGCAGCGGGATTCGATCGTTTTCGCCGCGAAGCAGAGCTCGCTTCTCAGCTCCGCCACCCGAACACCGTACGCCTGATCGCATTCAACCTGCGCATTCGCCCCCACCCGTTCATCGTCTACGAGCTCCTCGAGGGTGAGCCTTTGGCCAAGTCGATGAGCCGCGAGGGGCCGCTCGGCGAGGCCCGCTCCGCGGCCATCGCCATGCAAGTGGCGAAGAGCCTGCTGGAGGCCCACGAGCGCGGTATCGTGCACCGCGACATCAAGCCCGAGAACGTGTTCCTCACCCAGGCGGGGGACGTGAAGGTGCTGGACTTCGGCATCGCCAAGAGCGTGGAAGTCGGCGAAGGCCTGGTCACCCAAGCGGGCATCTTGGTGGGAACCCCGCGCTACATGCCGCCCGAGCAGATCCGTGGGAGCACTCCCGTCCCGGCCATGGACGTGTACGCCCTCGGCGTGATGCTGGCCGAAATGCTGTCCGGCAGACCGGTGCTCGAGTGTTCGGCGGCGGAAGCCTGCCTCGAGCAGCTCCGTCCCGAGCGCATCCCGCTGCCTGCGGAGCTCGAGCGCTCGAAGCTCTGGCCCGTCCTCTGTCGAGCCACCGAGAAGGACCTCGACGCTCGCTACGCCACCGTGAACGAGCTGCTCGGCGCGCTGGAGCACGCGTATGCGTCGCTGTCACCCGCGCCGCTCGTCGAGCGCCCGCGCGAGGAGCGAGTCCGCATCTCATGGGTGCCCACCACCGTCATGGAGAACCCCGAGCACGCGCCCCCGGCGGGCGCGACTGCGCCGCCGCGCGGCACGCGGCAACCGTTCGGTTGGGTGGCGGCCACGCTGGCACTCTTGGTCTTCGCGATCGTGGCCACCGCATTCGCGGTCTACTGGCTGCGGACGCAGTGAGCCGCCGTCACTTGGCGAGGGCGTGGAAGCGTTCGTGTACGGCGACGAGGCGCTCTTCGAACTCGGGTCGACCTTCCTTGGCGCAGGCTTCGCTGAGCGCCTTGGTGGCGCTCACCAACTCGGCGTCTTTGGTGGCCTCGGCCTTGGCCTCCAAGTCCTTCGCCTTCTCGCAGGTGGCGTCCGCGCGCTTCGGCCCCTTCTCGGCGTGCCACAGCGGCTTCAACACCTCGTGGAAGTCTTTGAGCGGGCCGGTGAGCTCGGCGTGTCCGCCGTGACCCGCGGCTTCGGGTTCGGGGTGCCCACCGCCCGTCGGAGCCTCGGCGGGTGGCGGTGAGCCACCGCAAGCCAAGCAGAGCAGGAACGCGGAACCGATGGGGAATGCAGCTTTCATCTCGGGGGCGGACCCTAGCGACTCCGCTCGCCGGTTTCAAACCCAGGCATCGGCGGGAGTGCGCAAAATTTCACGCCGGCGCTCTGGGCTCTGCCGGGCGGCAGCTGAGGGTCGAGATGAACCAGCTGCCATCCGTTCGTAGGAACTGGGCTTCGCAACTGCCCTTCCCGCGTGGACCCTCGACGCTGAAGGTTCCGAACGCGACGTCGCCGTGGCCCATGTTGGAGAAGTTCGTCACGCGCGCCGTTCCCGACGCGGCGAAGCCGCACTGCGCCTCGGCGTCGCTCTCGCACCTCGAGCGTACGGCGGAATGGTCGATGCGACTGCAACAGAACTCTCGAAGGGCTTTCTCAGCTCGGCCTCGAGCATCGGCAGGGCCGAGCTCGGGCTGAGCTGCCGTCCACAAGCGGCGATGGAGAGCGTGCAGAGCAGCCCCAGCGCCGCGCGAAAGCCCGAAGCAAGCGTACCGCTCATGCTGCGCGAGGATACTCTTGCCCGACAGCGGTGCTAAGCCCTCGCCCTGCCGCGTCACCCCGAGCTGGCGTCTTTGCCCCAACACACGAGCTTGCCGTCGTTGCGCACGCCGCAGGCGTGTTCCCAGCGGAGGCCGATGGAGGCGAACACCCCGGAGGGAGCGCTCGCCAGCGAGCCGCTGCAGCCCACGCTTCCGCCAGGTAGGAGGCCGCACCAGGTGACGTAGCCGAGAGCGATCTGGTTGAAGCTCTGGGTCGAGTTGACCGTGCCCATGCCGAAGCCCCAACACTTGGCCTTGCCGGTTGCGTCGAGGGCGCAGCCGCTGTGGTCGTTCAAGGTGAGAGACACGTAGGTGCCAGTGGGTGGATGGATTTTCTTCGCGAAATCGACGCCCCAGCACGCGAGGCTGCCGTCTACCCGGAGCGCGCAGGAGAAGTCGTTGCCGGAGGCGACGTCGATGAACGTGCCGCTCGGCGGCGTGACCGCGGGCGGCGGCCCACCCCAACACGTCAGCGTTCCGTCGGTGCGTACGGCGCACGCGTGTTGCCAGCCCGTGCCCACGGCCTTGAACGATCCGCTCGGCGGAGCGGCGAGCGGCACGTCGCACTCGAGCGAGGAGTCTTGCTTGATGCCGCAGATCGTTCCCCAACCCGCCGACACCTTCACGAACTTGTCCTGAGAGAGGACCGGTGGGTTCTTGCCCCAGCAGGCGAGGGTCCCGTTCTGTCGGAGCCCACACGTGAAGTCGCCGCCCGGGGCCGCTGCCTGGAAGCATCCCGCGACCGGGTCGCAGCCGGTCACACAGGTCTTGCAGTCCGCGCCCGGTCCGTCGTCGCAGACTTCGTTGGCCGTCGAGTCGGTGACGCCGTCCCCGCAGAACGAGGTCTTGCCCGCGACCAGCTTGCAGCTCGCGTCGCAGACCTGACAAGCCGTCGCGCCGTACGTGCAGCTCTCCGTGGTGAGGTTGCCGTCGTCGCACTGCTCGCCGCCCGCCGCGTCGAGCTTGCCGTCCCCGCAGGTGCTGATCGCGCCGCTCACGAGCTTGCACTGGGCACTGCAGACTTGGCAGCTCTTCTGGCCGTAGGCGCAGCTCTCGGTGGTCTGGTTGCCATCGTCACACTGCTCGCCCGCGCTCGGGTCGAGCTTGCCGTCGCCGCACGGGGAAGGCAGACCCGGTCCGAACGCGCAGGTCGGGCCACACACCGTGCAGGTCGCTTGTCCGGGCGCGCAGAAGTCCTGCACGGCGTTGCCGTCGTCGCAGCTCTCGCCGAAGCTCGCGTCGAGCTTGCCGTCGCCACAAATCGCGGTCTTGCCGGGCACGATGGCGCAGAACTCGCTGCACACGTCGCAGCTCTTCTGCCCGTAGGCGCAGCTTTCGGTGAGCTGGTTGCCGTCGTCGCACTGCTCTTTCGCATCCACCTTGCCGTCGCCGCAGGTCGGCGGTGTGCACTGTCCGGCGGAGCCGTCGCCCCAACACTGAATGGCGCCTCCCGCGGAAAGCGCGCAGGAGTGAGCGAAGCCGGCCGACACGCTCTTGAACTTGCCGGGGGGCGGCGTCGCCTGACCGAAGACGTTGGAGCCCCAGCAGGCGAGCGTGCCGTCGGTGTGGACGGCGCAGGTGTGCGCGCCGCCCGCCGAAATGGCGGAAAACGCCTGTGGCGGTGGGGTCGCTTGCCCCTCGGCATTGGCCCCCCAACACACGACGCTGCCCCCGACGGCGAGCGCACAGGTGTGGTTCGCCCCGGTCGCCACCTGCGTGAAGGTTCCACTCTTCGGCGTCGCCTGTCCGTGGTCGTTCTGCCCCCAACACTCGATGCTCCCGCCGCCTCGCAGACCGCAGGCGTGATGCGAGCCCGCGTCGATGCTCGTGAATGCCCCAGCGGGAACCGGTGCGCCCCACGTGTATGCGCCCGGTCCCCAACACGTGACCTTGCCGCCCTGGGCGGTGAGCCCGCAGTTGTGGTCGCTGCCGGTGGCGATGTACGAGAAGGGCTCGCTGCCGTAGCCGGACCACGGTGCACTGCCGCCGAGGCATTGGTGCCCGCCCGCCTTCTCCACGCCGCAGGTCACTTCGTCGCCCACGTCGAACGCACTGACGTCGCTGCCGTAGGCGATGCCGCCGAGCGGAGAACCGAAGCAGTAGACCCTGCCGTTCTCGGAAAGCGCGCAGGTCGTGGTCTTGCCAGCGGCCACCCCTTTCCACCCGTACGTCGGAGCGTTCAGGCAGCTCGCGGTGCACGTGCCGCACGTCCCATCGTTGACACCGTCATCGCACTCCTCGCCGGGGTCGACGGAGCCGTTGCCGCAGCTCGGCACGTACCCCGTGCCGCCGCTGCCCGCGCCACCCGGTGCGGGCGCTCCACCGGTCCCGCCCCCGCCGCTCACGCCCCCCGTGCCGCTGCCCCCGCCGCCCGTGGCTCCGGAGCTTCCGCCGCCCCCGAATCCCGAGCTCGCTCCCGTGCCGGCCACGGAACCTGAGCCGCCGGTGCAAGCGGTCAGGCAGAAGATACCGAAGATCAGGAGGGCGCGACGGGCCACCGAGGACATGCGAGGGCCTACGGGCCAGGGGGCCGCTCGCTCGCCCTGAAATGAAATGAAACTGGTCGGGGCCACCGGGGACCGCGAGCTACCCTCGAGGCCATGGCGCGTCCGCTCACCGCCTTTCTCGGGTTGGCGCTGGCCGCCGTGGGCACGCGCGCCAGCGCGAAGAGCTGCGTTCATCACGCCTACGAGCACATGGACGTCGAGCTCGTCGACGTACGGCAGGCGGGGAAAGTGGTCGCCGCTCCACCGGGGCTCCGTCCGCTCGATCAGGCGCTGAACAGCGGGGAAAAGGGCAGGGGTGTCCTCTTCTGGGAGGCGAAGACCATGGGCTTCGGCAAGCTTTACGAGCTCGATCGCGTGGACCCGCCCACGCCGAAGGTCCTTGCCTACATCGAGTCCTACCGCGACCGCGCGTTGCGGACCGAGTGCGGGTCGAGCGTCCCCTACACGCCGATCCTTCCAGGACGCTACGTCTTCTCTCGAGAACACGCTGACGGGGCCACGGTTTCGCGTGGAGTCGAGCGCCCCGTCCTCACGGTGGCACCGGGACGTGCCGAGCTCGTCCTCGACTTCGGGGTGCTCGGTGTTCGCTATCAGGCAACCTACCGCGTCAAGTGTGCGTACTTCGACTGGGAGCCGGGCGGACTCAGCGAGCGATGCGCGCCTTCCGAGGCGAGCACGGGCGTCGCCACGCAGCTGCGGTCCCCGTCGCCCGACGATGCGCAGTCGGACGCGCCAGTGGTCATCCCTTCGGCGCAGCCGTCTTTGCCGGCTGCGCCGGCGATCGAGACACGTTCGGGGGCTCCGACGCAGTCCTGCGGCTCGTGCGCCATCGGAGCACGCCAGCCCGGTCGCCCGGGCGGCCCTGCGCTCTTCGTCGCGCTGCTCGGCGCGTTGGCGGGCGCGCGCCGAAGTGGCAGGCGACGCGGTCGAACGCGAGCGCTGACGAAAGGGCGCTGCTTCGGCTCGGATCGCAGCCGAAAGAAATGAGCCGCGCCCTCCAGCGGGACTTTTCGCTAGGATCCGACTTGGCTTGCTCCCCGTAGTCTTCGTCGACCTATTCGATCACGCCGAGCTCGTGGGACTCGTGCAAGCCGCGTTGAGCGGGGACGTTGCGCTCGTGCCCATCGGCGAGCAGCAGGTCCGGCCGCGCTCTCACGCCTTCGAGCTTCGGGTACCCGGCCTTCGGCCGGTCGTGCTCCTCGGAGAGCCCGACGGCGAGCCGAGTGGAGGCATGCTGCCCGTGCGTCTCCATGCATTCGACGACGCTCATGCTGGGGAGCTGCTCGTCCTCGCTTGCTCGGCTCCCGACGACCCGACCACGGGGGTCGGGGACAAATACTCTCCGGGGCGCTGGCAGATGCTCTCCGTCGTCGACTCGATGGAAGCGGCCGAAGACAGCATGGAGCTCGACCTGCCGCCCGTTCCGGCAGGCTACGTGTTCCGCAAGCTCTCCACCGTGCCGCACGTGAACGGTATGGGCGAAGCGCTCTTGTCGCAGCCGCGCATCGACTCCGGTGACCCGCTCGTGGGGCGTACGCTCGGCGGGAAGTACCTGGTGGAGGTCGCGCTCGGTGCGGGGGCGACTGGCATCGTGTACCGCGCGCAGCAGGTGGCATTGCGGCGCCCCGTGGCCATCAAAGTCATGCACGCGCACTTCCGCGCGGCTCCCGGCTTCGCCAAGCGCTTCCACGCCGAGGCGCTCGCCGCCAGCAAATTGGACCACCCCAACGTCCTTCGTGTGCTCGACTTCGGCGAAGAGCCAGACGGTCTCCTCTACATCGTGATGGAGCTCGTGACGGGCAAGGAGCTCCGCGCGCTCCTGAACGAGCGCAGCCTCGGTCGCGATCGCGAGCTCGAGGTGATGCTCCAGGTGTGTTCGGCGCTGGTGGCAGCCTCGGAGCAGGGCATCGTGCACCGGGACATCAAGCCCGAAAACGTGATCATCGCCACGGGTGCCGACGAAGAGGGGCGACCGGTGGACGTGGTGAAGGTGTGCGACTTCGGCCTCGCCACCGTGGAGTCGCCCCGCACGGGCAAGGACGACGGCTCACTGGCGGCGTCGGCGGTGAACTTGGTGGCCGGCACCCCCCAATACATGGCGCCGGAGCAGATCCGAGGCGAGCGCCTCGACGGTCGCGCCGACGTCTACGCAGTGGGCTGCATCCTGTACGAGATCGCAACGCGGCGTCTGCCGTTCGACGGCGAGAGCGTGATGGATGTGGTGCAGATGCAGCTCTACAACGAGCCGCCGCGTCCTCGTGCCATCGACCCCAGGGTGGACCCGCGCTTCGAGTCCATCGTGCTCCGGGCACTCTCGAAGGGGCGAGACGCGCGTTACCCGTCAGCGCGGGAGCTCCGCGCCGACATCAAGTCACTGCTCGAAGCGCGCACGGCGGCTCGTGACGTCCAGCGCACGAGCGTGACGCTCGACAGCCCCGAGTCCGGGTTCCTCGAGCTCTTCATCGCGCTCACCACGGGCCTCGCGCCGGCCGGTGTGCGTGACGACGTCGAGCGAGATCGAACCATCGAGCGCCTGTACACGGCTACGCGCACGGCCATCACGGGTCGCGGAGAGGTGCGATTCCTGACGCGCGCTCTCGACGGCCGAGACTTGCGCGTGCAGAGCGGGACGGGTGAGAGCTACGAAATCCGGTTGCTGGTCGGGCACAGCGCCGAACCCTACGTGCGGCGTCTCGCCGACTTGTTCGGCCAGCACGAGATCGCCTGCATCGCGCTGAAAGAGGGCGCGGCGCGCGCGGAAATCGCCGATCTGGTGTGGGCCTTCGAGACGGGCTTCACGCCCAAAGAGGTACTCGCGCGCCTCCGGCAGCGGACCGGGCGCGGGGTCATCGTGCTCGGCTCGGAAGATCTGGTGGGGAGACAGCGGAACCTGCCGAAGCCCGTGGACCTCGCGCTCACGCGCATCGCCCTCGATCTCTCGGGCCCCGCCGGAGTGGCCCTGGCCAGCCGCGAGCCGCTCCACTTCCGGGCGGGCGTCGTGGACGCCACGAGCACGCTCACGGCAGTGGAGCTTCGGCAGCTCCTCGCCAACGTCGATCTGCTCCAAGCTTCCAGCCAGCCCCTCACGCACCTCGCGCGCGTCGATTTCCGTCGCGCGGTGCTCGAAGCTCTCGGTACGGATCAAGTCGCCGAGCTCTCGGCCATGGTCCTCGACGAGCTCGCGAGTCGCGCAGGGATCAGCAGCACCGGGCACGAGGGCGGTATCGCGCGCTTGCTCGCCGAGGTGCTGGTCGGACGCGACGACTCGGAGACCTACGAGGTCCTCCGCCGTTTCTACGAAGCCTCCATCCTGGGGATGAAGGAGCTGCCGGTGGCGCTCCGCGAGTGGGCCGACGCCGAGCTCCTGGCGTTCGACCTGTCGCGGGATGCCGTGCGCGTCTTGGCGACGCTTTCGGCGAACCCCGAGCTCTCGGAGTATGCCGCCGAGCTCGAACGCGTGCGGCGTGCCATGCGCGTGCTGGCGCGTCGCGAGGACAACCCG
>Ga0268298_10001844_pt1 | contig 24030 bp, 20 predicted proteins | sample WWTPWeurt_MetaG_FD_194462 | JGI IMG/M metagenome (GOLD analysis project Ga0268298, IMG submission 194462) | Activated sludge microbial communities from WWTP in Nijmegen, Gelderland, Netherland - WWTP Weurt | ecosystem: Engineered > WWTP > Aerobic digester > Activated sludge | place...
CCGCCGACACCGCTCCCACTTGGATCCGAGCAGTTCCCGCGGACTCGGTGCTCATCGGGAAGCGGACCTCGACGCGATCATGAGCGGGCACGCTGACCTTGAGGCCGCGCGGTTCGGTCAGGTTCAGGTTGTCGGCCCTCGCCACCACGTCGACACTGAGCGCGTTCGAGGTCTGGTTCTGTAGGACCACGGGCAAAGAGAAGCGATCGCCGAAGTTCAGGAAGCGCGGAGCCGAGGGCCGCACCATGAGCGGTAGGCGGGCGGTGATGGCTCCCTCGCCCTTGCCGAAGCGGCTGTCGCCTTCGGTGGCGACGGCCATCACCCGGTAGCGCGTCAGGTTGTCCGGAAGCTTGACGACGGTTTCCGCGCGCCCCGCCCTGTCCGTCACGAGCTTGGGCACGAAAGCCGCGAGCGCGCCGAAGTCGGAGCGCACTGCGATGGGCTTGCCGCTGGAGTCCTTGCCGCTGTTCTTCTTGCCATCGGGCTTCGCCTTGCCCGCTCGAGCGGCGGGCGCCTCCGGGGCCTCTTCTTTCATGCTGGGCATGGGCTTGGCGGGTGCGAGCCTGGCCTTCTCCGTTCCGCTGCCGCCCATGCCGTAACCGATGCCATCCCCGTAGCCGTTCATGGCATGGCGCAGTCGGCCTCTGCCCTTGGCAGTCAGAGTCGCGCGGCCGAGGTCGGGCCGCATCAACGCGACGCGGAGTCGAGTTTCGTAGTCGGAGACTCCAGGAGAGCGATCGGGATAGAACACCTCGAGCGGGTCCGGCAGCTCGTAGCCGGCTACCGCGAGTACGCTCTCGTCGACCGCGACGAGCGCCAGTGAAGCACCGCTCACCGGAGCCCCATTCGGTCCCGTCACTTGCAGGACGACGCGCGTTTGTCCACCGGGAGCGAGCTCCTTCTTTGCGGGCATCACGCGGATCGAGAGCGCTCGCTCCTTGGGTGGGATCGCGAGCTTCACCGCCCCAGAGGCGAACGCCGGGCGCTTCGGGAGGCTAGAGTCGAGCTCGCCCGCCTCGTTCTCGCGCAACGTCGCGCCGACGAGGTCGAGCTCGACGGTGACGTTGGGCAGCCAATGCGAGTCGAGGGGTATGCGCAGCGTGGTCGATCGCTTCTCGATGTGCACGCGCTCGATGCGCACGAGCCCTTCGCGTCGCACAGTGAGCACGCCTTCGGCGGGCGCGAAGGGGGAAACGACGAGGAGCTCGGCCGTATCGCTCGAGCGATACTCACGCTGGTTCGGCACGATCTCGACGCGCGCCTGGCGCAGCATGGGGTTTTCGGGCGGATCTTCGCCCATCACCCAGAGCTCGAGGCGGGTCTGGCTCTTGCGACCGTGGGCGTCTTCCACCGTCGCCGTCACACGATGTAGGCCTCCGGCCCGCGTGGGCAGGCTGCAGCGCACGCTCTCGGCGCCGCTCTCGACGTTGCAGCGCTCGGCCGGTCCCGCCTGTTCCTCGGCGGTGGAGCCCCGCCACTTGGTGACGATGCGCTCGACGACGACATCCACCTTGCGTCCGGTCACCACGTTGCCGTCCACGTCGGTGACCAAGACGTCGAGGTTCAGGTTCTTGCCCGCAGCCAGCACGCTGCTCTCTTCGCGGAGGCCCACCATCACGCTGGCCGGATGCACCAGCAACGTGCTCTTGGCGGTCCACGCTTGTCGATTCACGTCGGTGACGGTGGCTTGGAGCGCGAGCTGCCGCGGGTAGGCGGGCTCGAGGCCGTCGAAGTCCACGCGCAGGCGGTGCACTCCCGACGCATCGGTCTTGGCCTTCCAAGTCTCGTGGGCTTCCCGTTCGTCGCCAGCACGGCGCCACCACGACCAGCGACGGGGCTTGCCGAACTGATACGCGCTGCGGTTCGGCGGGACGTAGCTCGCGTCCTCGGCGTCCACCGTCCAGTCCACGTCCGCGCCCGGCAGTCCTCCGCCGGCGAAGTACTTGGCGGCGACGGTCACCAGGGCGTGCTTGCCCACGAAGTGCGGACCTTCGTTGCTGCTCGCCGTGACCTCGAACTCCGGCTTCCTGAATTCCTGGATCTCGTAGCGGTGGGAATGGTCGGCGCCGTACGTCGAGTTGCCGACGAGCTCCAGTCGCACGCGCGCGCTGCCGAGGTTGGCCGCTTTCGGGACGTCGAACGCGAAGTGGAATCCGCCGTCCGAATCCAAGGGGACGACGCCTTTGGCGATCTCGTTGCCACGCGGCTCGAACGCGGTGAACTCGACCTGCTCGGCGGAACCTCGAGGAAGACGCGTGAGGTCGCCGGTCTTGCCCGCACCGGACAGGCGGACGAAGCCCTTGGCGTTCAAGCGCTCGCCGGGCTTGTAGAGCTTGCGATCGTCGAACACGAACCAGCGAATTCGATCCTGGGTGGGGTGTGCGACGAACGAGTCGCGCTCCGACCTGCCGGGCAGCCACACCAGGTCGCCCCCCATGCGTCCGACCAAGATGTCACCGCTCGGACCGAGCCCGAGCTTCGAAAGGCCATCGCTCCCCGTGGTCGCCCGGTCTCCGCGCGGTTCGGCGCTGATCTCGACACCCGACAGCGGCGCACCATCCGACAGGCGCGCGGCGAACACGTGGGCGGAGTCGGGATCCGAGAACGCCGTGAGACCCATCTTCGTGACCTGGAGCCAGACGCGCACCCATTGGCGCGAGCGATAGCCCCAGCGATCGGGCGGCGGATGGTTGGGCGGCTCCACGATGGCGAGCACCTGGCCCACGCCTCCAGTCAGGGCCGGTCCGAGATCGATGGAGGTTTCCGTGAGCTCGTCCGCTTTGTGCTTGGTGTCGACGATGCGGTTGGAGATCAGCCGCCCCGGCGGCTCGATGAGCTTTCCTTCCCAATCCCACTCGCGCCGGAATTTCCGATATTGCTCGTAGTGCCTCGGCTCGACGGCGTAGAGGCGCACCCGGAGCTTCGGTCGGTTGACGCTGTAGACGGTGAACTTCTCGCCGAACGCCGGATCTTGCACCAGCATCTCTTCCTGCTCCGAGAACAGGTAGGGCTCGGCGGAGCCCACTTGGATCTCGAGACTCGCGGGTTGGGAGAGCTTCTGTTCGAAGCTGTCGGCGAGCTCGGGGCCGACGGTGACCTTGTATTTCGTCCGGCCTTTGCTGCGCCCTCGGATCACGAGAGATGAACCGGAAACCTGCACGCGCATCTCGGCCAGCGGCGGGTCGACCTTCACCCAGCTCTTGTCGAAGACGCTCTCGTCGAGCGGATTGGTGAACTGGAAGCTCCAAGGCGCGAGAGGCGGGCAGCTTTCGCCCCAGCTGCATTCGAGCGTGACGGGCCGGAGCGGGCCGTACGTGCGGAAATGGAAGGCCTGTGCCTGAGCGGTGACGCGACGACCCTCCGCGCTCGGAGTTCCCGTCTTGAAGACGGCGTCGAACTTGGTGTCCTTCGGCAGCGGGCTCTCGGGCTTGAGCGCCAGAAACCGCCCCTTCTTGCTGCGCTCGCGGAGCGCGCGAGCGAGCTTCGAGGTTTCGAGCTCTTCTTCGCTGGCCAGTCGTACCGCGTGGCGCTTTCCCTGGGCCACGAGCTCGAAAGCGCCGAGCAACGCTTGGGGATCGATTCGTTGGTCGAAGGTGGCGACGAGCAGCGGGGAAAGCTCCGTCGGCCCGTCCCATTCGCGCGGCAAGAAGCTCTCTACCTTCAGCGGAGGGGTCGCGAAACGCCAGCTCTTGGCCTGGGCCAAAGTCTTTCCGCTGGCGGCTTTGGTGCCGGCCGGGATCTCCACCCGGTATTCCGTGGACATGGGGAGACGCTCGTCGGTCGGTTCGAAGATCACCGTCTGCGTCCCGACCCAGCGCCACTTGCCCGGCGGCTCGGGCGAGAGCTTCACCGGTGGCGCGAGCAGCGCGAGATCCGAATGAGACGTGAGCTCGACCATCGGCTCCGAGAAGGTGACGCTGAAGCTCGGCGCCATCCCGACTTCACCTTCGGGCAAGTAGCGCGTCACGCTGAGCGGCCCGCTCGGCGTCGGGGTCGCGGGGGGCGGACCTCCGGGCGGGGGAAACGCCGTTTTCACGGTTTCGCCCGGACGCGGCGCGGGCATGGACTTTTCGCGCAGTGCGAAGCTCTTCTTCTCCGCTCGCGCCTTGAACGGAGGGAGCTTCGCGTAGACCTTCTGGGCCTCGGTGGCCTCGAGGGCCTTGGCCAGCGCAGGCTTGGCCCGCGCCGGCGGCTCGGGGTCGGCATCGCTCAACCGGAAGCCGAGTCCCGACTTCGAGAGCTGCCACACCACCTTCTCTTCGACGGAAGCGGGTGGCGGCTCGGCTTTCTTCACCGGCGCTACGGGCGGAGTCGTGCTCGGACAAGCCGCCGCGAAGAACGCGAGCAGCAACACCAGCAGGCGAGGGGAGCGTGCCATCGAGAGGCATCGTACTCCCGGCTGCGCTGGGACGCGCCTCGGTCGAGGAGCCGCCCTACTTTCCGCTGATGTAGCCCTCGGCCGCCAGGAGCTCCGCCGTCAGCACCGCGCCACCTGCGGCTCCGCGCACCGTGTTGTGCGACAGGCACACGAAGCGATAGTCGAAGATCGCATCTCTGCGCAGGCGCCCGATGGCCACGCCCATTCCGCCGCCGATGTCGCGGTCGAGTCGAGTCTGCGGACGCGTTTCGTCTTCGAAGTAGGTGAGGAAGGGCTTCGGCGCGCTAGGGAGGCCGAGCGTTTGCGGTCTGCCCACGAAGCTCTTCCAGAGCTCGGTCACCTCTTCGGGCGAGGGGCGCTGGTCGAACGACGCGAACACGGCCGCCAAATGACCGTCCGTCGCCGGCACGCGAATGCACTGGGCGCTGATCACTGGATCGCGTGCGTCGACGATGCGCCCGCCGTCGAGGGAACCCCAGATCTTCATGGGCTCCCTCTCGCTCTTCTCCTCTTCGCCTTTGATGAACGGAATCACGTTGTCCAGCATCTCGGGCCAGGTTTCGAAGGTCTTTCCGGCCCCCGAGATGGCCTGGTACGTCGCGACGGCCACGCGCCTGAGACCGAACTTCTTGAGCGGGTGGAGCGCCGGGACGTAGCTCTGGAGAGAGCAGTTGGGCTTCACCGCGATGAAGCCGCGGGCGGTGCCGAGGCGCTTCCGCTGCGCGTCGATCACCCTGCAATGCTCGGGGTTGACCTCGGGGATCATCATCGGCACGTCGGGGGTCGCGCGATGCGCCGAGTTGTTGCTCACGACGGGCGTCTCGGCCTTGGCGTACGCCTCTTCGAGCGCCAGCGTCGCCTCCTTGCTCATGTCGGTGGCGCAGAACACGAAGTCCACCGCTGGCGCGATCTGGCCGACGGCGCTGGCGTCGCGCACTTCGAGCTCGGCCACGGCCGAGGGGATGGCCGTCGGCATGGCCCAGCGACCCGCCACGGCCTCGCGATACTTCTTTCCGGCCGACTGGGCGCTGGCTGCGACCAGGACGACTTCGAAAGACGGATGGCGCTCGAGCAGCGCCACGAAGCGCTGCCCCACCATTCCCGTGGCCCCCAGGATTCCCACTCTTAGCTTCTTCGCCATGAGAACGAGGCGCGGACGATAGCACCAAGCGCTGGACGTGGCCTCTTCTCGCCTGGGACCTGGTGCGACCCCCGTCGAGCTCAGGTCTTGGCCCAGAGCTCTGCGCTCTCTCTGTCCTGATAGATGCGTCCGACGTTGGGCGCCGCGGCGCGCACGACCTGCCGGAGCAGCACTCGCTGGAGCGGATCATGGCTCACGAAACCGATCTTGCGCTGGGCCAGCTCCCAGAAGCCGACCATCTCCATCAGGGCTGCTTCGGTCGCCGGGCCCCATGCCGGTGGCGCCTCGCTCAGGTCGAACACCAGCCCTTGAACGGTGCGGCGACTGAGCTGAGTCAGGCGCCGGTGATGGTCCACCTCTTCTCGCGCGAGCCGCGCCCCGGCCTCTCGATCCAGATCCGGTCGCGACCAGACCCGGAGATAAGCGAGCCCCTGGCGCAAGGTGAACTCGTAGTTGTCGCCGCGCGCGTAGGCCCGCATGAACTGGATTTTGGGAGATTACACCGGTCGGGCCGGTGCCGGTCGGGGCGGGTCCGCAGAAAAAGCGCGGTGCCTTGTGGGGTTCGCGGCCTTGCTGCTAAATGGGCGTCCCGCGTCGAAACCTGACGCTACGTACTGTTTTTGTCCCTCCTCCGAGTAGGCGGATCTTGGCCGAGCTCCTGAAGAACCCGTTCGTTCATGGTGCGGTCTACGGCATTCTGATCGTGACCGTGCTGATGACCATCACGGCTTACAGCATCTGGTTCGAACGCAAGTTCGCCGGACGGATGCAGAGCCGGGTCGGTCCTACGCTCGTGGGGGCGTTCGGATTGCTGCAGCCCATCGCCGACGCCGTGAAGCTGCTCCAGAAGGAAGACATCATTCCCGAGAAGGCGGATCGAGCCCTCTTCAATCTGGCTCCACCGCTCACGGTGCTGTTCGCCCTCGGTACCGCCGCAGTGATCCCGTTCAGCGCCGACGTCATCGCCGCGGATCTCGACATCGGGGTGCTGTGGGTCCTGGCGATGGGCGGGCTCACCGTGTTTCCGGTGTGGATGGCCGGTTGGGCCAGCAACAACAAGTACGCTCTCCTGGGAGGGATGCGGGCCGTCGCGCAGGGCGTCTCCTACGAGATCCCGCTGGTGCTCGCCGCGCTCGTGCCCGTCACGCTTTCGGGTTCCATGAGTCTCTCCGAGATCGTGCGCTACCAACAGCAGCACGGCTGGATCGTCGGCTGGCCGCCCGGGCCAGGCCTGTTGGCCTTCGGTATCTTCTTTCTGGCGTCGCTGGCCGAAGCGAACCGCATTCCGTTCGACATTCCCGAGGCCGAAAGCGAGCTCATCGCGGGCGTGACGACGGAATACACCGGGATGAAGTTCGGGCTGTTCTACCTCGCGGAGTACCTGCACACCCTGATCGTGAGCGCCGTCGGTGCGGCCCTGTTTTTCGGCGGCTGGGCGGGGCCCTTCGGATTGCCCGCGCACCTCGTGTGGATGGTGCTGAAGACGCTGCTGCTGTTCTTCATGGTGTTCTGGGTGCGTTGGACCTTCCTGCGCTTCCGCGCCGATCAATTGATGGCGCTCTGTTGGAAGTACCTGGTTCCCGCGGGCTTGGTCCTGGTGATGCTCGCGGCCGGCTGGGTTCACTGGAAGAGCGGAGCGCGCTGATGGGCTACCTGGGAGATGGCTTTCGCGCGTTGGCGCTCACGCTGAAGAGCGCGTTCCGGCCTCCGGTGACCGTCCACTACCCCGCGGAGAAGCGCCAGCGCGCCGAGCGCTTTCGCACGAGCTTCGCCCTCCTGCACGACGCGGACGGCGACGAGGCCTGCGTGGGCTGTCTGCAGTGCGACAAGATTTGCCCGAGCCAAGTCATCACCGTCATCGCGGAGAAGAAGGAGTCGCCCGTCAGCGGCAAGCGTCGCGGCTACGCCAAAGACTTCACATTGGACCTGAACGCCTGCATTTACTGCGAGCTCTGCGTCCAGGTCTGCCCGACCGACGCCATCGTGATGACCCGTGAGCCCGAGACTCCGGCGTACGCCCGGGAAGACCTGGTGCTCACCATGGAGCGACTCTACGCGAACGCGAAGAACAAGCCGCTCACCTGGGGCAAGGCGTCGAACCTGATGGAGATGCAGGATCCGAAGAAGGGTCAGCCTCCGCCCGAGAAGAAACCGGCCGAAGCGAAGCCCGCGGCGGAAGCGAAGCCCGCGGCGGAAGCGAAGCCCGCGGCGGAAGCGAAGCCCGCGGCGGAAGCGAAGCCCGCGGCGGAAGCGAGGCCCGCGGCGGAAGCGAAGCCTGCGGCGGAAGCGAAGCCTGCGGCGGAAGCGAAGCCCGCAGCGGACTCGAAGCCCGCAGCGGAAGCGACGCCCGCGGCGGAAGCGAAGCCCGCGGCGGAAGCGAAGCCCGCCGACTCCGACTGAGTCAGGTTTTGCCTGGCGGTGGCTCGGCGAAAGGTCCGGGCGGCTTCGGCTCGAGCGGCTGGGGATCCGGCGGCGGCTGCGAGAGGCACACCTCGGGTCGTGGCGGCTCGACGGCGGCGTCGGGCGGGGGATCCTGCGGCGGCGGGCTCAGACAAGGCTCGGGGTTCACCGACAGGCACGGATTGGGGTTCGGCTGCGAGAGGCACACCTGAGGCTTGCAGCCATCCAACATCACGCTGGCGAGGGCTGCCGCGACGAACTTCGCGCGGCGGGAGAGGACCCGAGACCGGTCATCGTCCGTCATGGCCGACGGAGCATAGCAAATCGCCCTCGTGGCCGCTGGTCACCGGCTCCGGATCACCCGGAGCACGCTCGGAACGATGTCGACGCGCCCGGCCATGAGCATGTTGAGCTCCACCGAGCCGCAGAACCCACAGCCCTGGCAGTGAACCGGCGGCAGTCGCGTGAGCGCGTGCGCGACGCCGAACGGCTTCACGTTGGGGATCGGACCCGCATACCGAATCCGGTCACAAGGCACGACGTCGCCGTTGGCCTCCACCATCGCGAAAACTTCGCCCGCAAAGCAGCGGAGACCCGAGATCTCGGGCCAAGCGGCCATGTGCTCGAGGCCTCCTCTGCTATTGCGCAGGAGCTCGGGTTCGCGCTCTTTCACCGCGAGGAGCTCCGCGACGGCTCGTCGATAGGTGGCTGGTTCGGGGAAGAGCTCTTCCCGAACGCGCTCGGCAGCGTGCTCGGTGGCCATCACTGGCTGGAACGCCACGAAGGTTCGGTGACGGCGCGCGAAGTCGAGCGAAAACGGGATGCTGTCGAGGTTCTCGCGGGTCATGGTGAACGCGAACGAGAAGCGCACGCCGAGCTCGTCGAGCACCTCGATACCCTCCTCGAGCTCGCGGAACGCTCCCGCCCGACCGCGGATCCGGTCGTGCACTTCCGGTGTGCCGTCGAGGGAGAGCTTGACCAGATCCAAAGGACGTAGCGCGTCGCGGCGGGCGTCGAAGAGATAGCCGCTCGAATTGAGCTCGGTCACGATGCCGGCCTCGACCGCCGCGTGGACCAAGGTCGCGAGGTCTTTGCGCAGGGTGGGCTCCCCGCCCGAAAGCGACAGGCGCTGGGTGCCGAGCCCCGCGAGATCGGTGATCACTCGACGCCACTCGTCCGTGGAAAGCTCGTGGGTCGGGGTCGACCAGAACGAACAGTAGCGACAGCGGGAGTGGCAGCGGTTGTTCAGGTTGATGCGGACTGCGACGGGAATGCGCCGGGCGCCGGCACGGACCTTGACCATGTCCGAAGCGGCGCGGACGCGCTGCCGGAGCTTCATGGGGCTTCGAGCCTCGTGCCGATGCGGAGAGGGCTCGCCTCTGCCAGTCGGTCGAAGAACGTGCGGTAGCGGCTCGGAATGTCGGCGGGTGGCGTCGCTTGCGCGCCGAGCTCGTGCACCCGCTCACGCGTCAGTGTCGGGTCTCGTTCGCGCCGCCGCGCTTCGTCGCGTGCCAGCCCGAAGGCTCCTCGGAGCCCGCCGCCGCGAGCAAAAACCCCGTGGCGCGCGCCGGGGCTCAGGAGCGTGAGCAGTGCCTCGGCGAACGTCAGCGCAGCGCGGCCGGCACGCGCGGAGACCGAGACCGCGTTCCGAGGCCGGAGAGGTCGAAGCGAGAGCTGGGCGGCGACGCGCAAATAGCGCCGGAGCTCCTCTCGTGACTGGAGCTTGCGCAGCATGGAAGCGACGTAACGCGGCCGCGTGTAGAAGCGCAGGTAGGCTTGGCGCGCGAGCGCCTCGAGCTCCGAACGCTCGAGGCTCGTCCACGGCGTGGGCAACAGGTACTCGCCGATCCTTCCAGCGACGTATTCGCGCCAATAGTCGACGCCGAGCTCTTCCACCACGTGGCGGCGCTCGAGCTCGGTGTGCGGTTTGATTACTGCGATCTGGTACTGCGCGTAGGTGAGCGGGAGCGAGAGCGAGAAGTCGACAGTGCGGCGAACGCTCGCGAGCGTGTCGCCCGGCGCGCCCAGGATGAAAAAGCCGAGGGCCGAGATGCCCGCTTCTTCGACGGCTCGGAGGGTCTGTTCGAGCTGGCGCGAGACGGCCTGCCCTTTCATCATGTGTTTCAAGACCTGGTCGTCGCCGCTCTCGATGCCGAAGTAGATGCGGCGGCACCCGCCTTCGGCCAGAGCCTCGATCAGCTCTTGGTCGGGGCGACGGCTCGAAGCGTGGAAGCTCAACGAATCCACCCGCGAACGGCAGGACCAGATGAGATCGAGCTTGCGGCGTTTGACTTCGCGCGCGATGGCCAGCGCGCGTTCGCGGTCGTGCAGCATCAGCGGATCGAACCAGTCGATCTCGCGAATGCCGAGCGCCGCGCACTCCGCCATTTCGTCCACGACTTGATCGGCGCTCCGCGCATCCCAGCCGCTCTGGCGCATGCAGCAGAAGGAGCACGGGTACGGGCAGCCGACCTCGCTCATGCCGATGGTGAAGCTCCGGCGCTGGGAGATGTGCGAATAGTAGAGCTGGTTCTCGAAGATGGTGCGATCGGGCGTCGGGTAGTCGCGGAAGCGCGGGCGCTGACCGGGGAAGGTGTGTGCGACTTCGCCCCGCCGACGAAACACGAGATCGGGCACCTCTTCGTAACCGCCGCCGCGCTCGAATGCGCGCAGGAACTCCGGTAGGAAGAGGTGCCCCTCGGCGCCGCACAGAAAGTCGAAGGCACCCTGCTCCAGGATTTCGTGGGGGTAGACCTTGGCCTCGTAGCCGCCCACCAAGAGAGGGATTCGAGTCTTCTCTCGGAACGGGCGCGACCAAGCGTAGAGATCACGAATCGTCTGACAAGCGTGAGCAGAAAACCCGACGAGGTCCGGCCCCCAGCGCGTCACTTCGCGGAGCACCCGCTCGAGCGACTTCTTCTCCGCCGGCGCGTCCCACAGCTTCACCTGCCAGCCGGCGGCCTTCGCACCGCGCGCGACCCAGCCGAAGCCGATGTGCGGGAACAAGCCGAATTCGTCGTCGACGGTGGGCAGGTTCTCGTTGAACGGCTTCGCGTAGAAGGGCGGGTAGACGAGTGCGAGCTTCACGTGGAAAACGAGAGGCTCAGAGTACACGCATCGACGCGCGTCGAGGCGCACTCGTGGCGCGGCGGCTGCGCCCAGACCACGTCCAAGAAGGGAGCTCGACCGCCGCTTCCAGCATTCCTTGCGAGTTGCAACCCCTGCTGAGGAGCGTAGCGCGCAGGGCTTGCCGGCTGGCCCACACCTCGAACTCGTCAACGAATCCGCAATCTTTCCTCCCAGGCTTCCCAGAATGCGCGAACGCTGCGCTGCGCGATCCATGGAACGCACTGGCTTCGCGAAAAGGGACAAAAACGCGCTCGTTCACGTGAGCCCGATTCTTGCTTAGGGGCTGCCGGTTCATCAGGTGTGTTGGGGGGAGTACGGAGGAGTTTCCCATGGTCAGTTTCCGAATGTGGGCATTAGCCAGTGCGGGGCTGCTGCTCACGGCCGCTTGTAGCGGGGACGACGGTAGTGCTGGAACGAAAGGCAAGAACGGGGAACCCTGCACCGTCAAAGCCAACACCGACGGCACTGCAACCATCACGTGCGCCGACGGCACCACGGTGACCGTAAACGGCGGCAAAGACGGCGACTCTGGTACGCCAGGTCAGCCAGGCGATCCGGGTGAAGCCGGTCCGCCGGGACCGACGGGTGACTCAGGCACGTCTTGCACCATCGTCGACAACAACGACGGCACGAAGACCATCACGTGCACCGACGGCACGACGGTCACCGTGACCAGCAACATCAAGGACTTGGCTGCGCTCTCTGCGGCAGACCAGGCCATTTTGGATCCGACGCTCAGCATCGTCGACACGAAGTTCCCGACGGACGGGAAGCCGGTCGTGACGCTGAAGATCGTCGACCGCCTCGGCAACCCGGTGAAAGGGTTCAACTCCCTGACGGCCGGCGCCGGCGTGCGCTGGCGCGCAGCCGTGCTGAAGCTCTCCGCTGGCGTCAACAAGAGCGCCAACGACACGTGGGTCAGCTACATGGCCGCCAACGCGACGACCTCGGCGGGCACGGAAGACGCCCAGACCGTAGAGCCGCCCGCGGCAGGCACCGGCACGCTCAAGGACAACGGCGACGGCACCTACACCTATACGTTCGCCAAGAACATCACCGATGAACCCAACGCCGGCACCAAGTACGAAGCCGACAAGGTCCATCGCTTCGTGTTCGTCGTGAGCAAGACGAACAACCCCTGGCGCCCCATGGACGCCTGGAAGGACCTCGTCCCGCAGACCGGCGCCGACATGTCGGGCAAGAACGACAAGGTCAACGGCGCTTCCTGCATGAACTGCCACGCCGATTGGCGCGCCCCGGCCAATGCCACGGCAGCGTTCCACAGCGGCACGCGCTACGAGCCGCACACCTGCGTGGCCTGCCACAACGACCAGCGCCGCTTCTCGAGCGCGGGCGCCGTCGTGACCGAGCCGACGATGTCGGCCGGCACCGCGCCCGGAACCGTCAAGTGGACCGGCACCGCCAGCGTCATCAACGGCGAAGCCGTGCTGAACTTCCCGGTCTTCATCCACAAGATCCACATGGGTGAAGAGCTCGGGCTGGTTCCGGACCGCAAGAACGGCAGCGGCCAGTACGCCGCGGTGCAGTTCGACGAGGTGACCTATCCGCAGAACATCGCGAACTGCCAGAAGTGTCACAACACCGTCGACAAGGCCGACAACTGGAAGGCTCAGCCGAGCCGTCGCGCTTGCGGCGCGTGCCACGACACGCGCTCGTTCGAAGCGACCCCGCCGTTCGGCCGCGTCGCCCACAGCTTGGGCGCCTACGCCGACGACACGGAGTGCGCGAACTGCCACGGCCCGGGCAAGGCCAACGCCGTCGACTCGAAGCACATTCCGGTCACGCCCCCCAACACCGTCACCACCGGAACGCTTCCGGCGTCCCCCGACGGCCAGTACGTGATGAGCGGCTGGCAGGCCGACGGCAGCGCCACGGGCAAGAGCTGCACGGTGGCGTCGCCCTGCACCTGCACGCTGGCAGCGCCCTGTCTCCCGAGCGCCAACAGCAACGCCGCCTGGCTCGCCGGCACGGGCTACGTCCCGACAGGCGCCGCCAAGATCACCTACGACGTGAAGGAAGTCCTCGTCGACTCCGCGACCAAGAACCCGAAGATCGTCTTCAAGCTGTTGAAGGACGGCACCGACGTCGACTTCGGAACGTACGACGCGGCGAACAAGAAGGAGCTCATCAACGGCTTCGTCGGATCGCCCAGCGCATACTTCGCCTGGTCGCAGACGCAAGACGGCATCACCTCGCCGGCGGACTTCAACGTGAGCGCCAGCTCCTACATCAAGAACGTGTGGAACGGCTCCAACACCAACGCCACGCTGACCAAGGACACGACGACCGGCTACTACACGTTGACCATCACCAACGTGGCGCTGCCCTCGAGCGCCAAGATGGTCACCGGCGGTCTCGGCTACACCTACAGCATGTCGAGCGCACCGCCGCTCACCCAGACCGACGTGGCGAAGTACCCGTACGACGCCAACACCAAGATCGGCGGCCTCATCGTGCCGGCGCTCAACGTCTGGAAGACGGCGACCGGCTACAGCGCGCGTCGTCCCATCGTGGAAACCGCGCGCTGCAACAAGTGCCACGACGGTCTCGGCGTGAGCCCGACGTTCCACACCGGCCAGCGCAACGATGGTCCGACCTGCTCCTTCTGTCACAACCCGAACCGCGTGAACAGCGGCTGGCCAGTGAACACCAAGGACATCATCCACGCCATCCACGGCGGCGGGAAGCGTACGGTGCCCTTCACCTGGCACGGCGAAATCAAGGCTTGGGAAGTCACCTATCCGGGCGTCCTGAACACCTGCACGCAGTGCCACCTCGACAACACCTACGACTTCAGCCTGACGTCGACCAAGAACGCCCAGCCGAACATGCTCTACAGCACGGCGGCCACGGGCATCACCAAGAGCACGCCGACCGCGCCGGCGACCATCGGACCGTTCGTGTCTCCGTACATCACGCCGGACACGGTGGACTACGGCGCTGGTTTCGCGACCTCGAACCAGACCTCGGGTACGCGCAATGGTGTCGCTTGCACCACCGCGTCTCCGTGCGTGTGCTCGATCGCGTCGCCTTGTCAGCCCGACTCGACGACACTGGTCATCTCGCCGATCGTCGCAGCCTGCTCTGCTTGCCACGACTCGGCCATCGCCAAGAAGCACTTCGCGGACAACAACGGCTCGTTCTACAAGCCGCGGAGCGTCGCGCTCCAGACGCCCGAGTCGTGCCTCATGTGCCACGGCCCGAGCAAGATCGCGGCCATCGCACAGGTTCACAAGTAACAGCACCCCCGTAAGAAACCCACAGAAACCGTAACTAGGGACGAGGCGTCGAGAAATCGGCGCCTCGTTTCTATTTCGGCTCTCAGGGCAGCCCGGCAACGGCGACGTCGACTCGATAGAGCGACGTCCGTGCGGTGATGTAGAGCGACTTCCCGTCACTGCCGCCGAACGTGGCGTTGGCGGGTTGTTCGGGCACGGCGATGGTACCGACGAGCGTCGCGTCCGAGCGGTACACGACCACGCCGGCTTGCGTGGTCACGAAGAGATCCCCTTGGAGGTCCACTGCCATGCCGTCCGGTGTCGGCGCCGTATCCGCGAACTTCTGGGGATTGGATGCGGTGCCGTCGGCCGCGAGGTCGTACTTGCGCACGAAGTTCTGCTCGGAGTCGCAGACGTAGAGGGTCTTCTCGTCCGGCGAGAGCGCGATGCCGTTCGGCCGGAACATGTCTTGTGTCACGAGCGAGAGAGCTCTGGCAGGGGAGACGCGGAAGACACCCTGGAAGCCGAGCTCGTTGGGATTGCCGCCATAAGGAGGGTCGGTGAAGTAGAGCGTGCCGTCGCTGCGAGCGATCACGTCGTTGGGGGAATTCAGCTTCTTGCCCTGCCAAGCGTCGGCGACGGTCGTGACGCCGCCGTTGGCCGCCGTGCGTGAGATGCGCCGGCCCGAGTGCTCGGCGGCCACGAGGAGCCCCGCGGGGTCTACTGCGAGGCCGTTGGAGTTCCCGCTCGGCTCGCGGTGAACCGTGACGTTCGAAGGCGGCGTCAGGGCGTAGATCCGGTTCGCGGGGATGTCGCTGAAGAGGAGCTTCCCGTGGGCGGAGAACCACGCCGGACCCTCCGTGAAGGAGAACCCACCGGCGACCTTCGCGACCTGGCCGACGCCCGCGATGGGATCTACCCATGCGCCCGTCCCTGCGTTGCCCCCGCTCGCGCCACCGGCGGAGCCGGCCACGCCCCCGGTTGCCGCGCCGCCTGCGCCCCCGGTTGCCGTGCCGCCGCTGCCACCTGCCCCTCCGCTCGGGCTCGATCCAGTGCCACCGGTGCCACCCGCGGGAGCGCCCCCCGAAGCCGTGCCTCCGGTCGCGTTCGAGTCGCCCGCGCCGTCGCCGCCGCCGCAGCTCACGAGCCCGAGTCCGAGCCCGAGCAGAATGGAGAAGCCGGATCGTCCGCCCATCGCTGCGAGGCTACACTGGTTCTCGGCTCGCGCGTGCCGACGCGCGCCAAGCGACGAAGAGCCACGCGAAATAGAAGAAGATCTGGAAGAAGCCCAAGGGTGCGCCGATGGGATCACCAGCTCCCGCTCGGGGTACGTAGCCCAGGCGATGCTCGAGCAACGGCAGCCCGTCGACGACCACGCTGATGACGGCGGCCGCGAGAAACACGAGGCCCTCGACGGGCGTCGTAGCCACCGGCGAGCACGAGCGCCACAGTCGTCGCCAACCAGGCAGCGGCACGAGTGGCGCGCCGAAGAACGCGACCATGGGCCCGCTCATCCACACCACGCTCCAGCCGAAGAGCGACGAGTGAGTGGTCTGCGCGTTGTGGAAGTTCGGTGAACCGTGCGTGAGCCGCTCCACCGTGGCGTGTCCTAGATTCCAGCCGTAGACAGCGCCCCAGTCGACTTCCTCGAGCAAGGCCAGGACCAGGTAGCTCGTCGCCATGATGGCCAGAAGCCGAGCGCGCGCGCGGTTTCGAACGCTCGCCCGAAGCCAGCCCAACGCCGCCAGCAGCAAGACCGCGTGGCCCACGTGCTCGAACGGCCCCTCTTTCGCAGCGAGTCGAAGCCAGAGCTCGGGAGCGGCCAGGACCAGCGAGAAGTGGCCAGCCAAGGCGCCGAGGTAGAGCTTCGTCAGCGGATGCCGGAAGAAGCTCCGGGCGACGGATTCCGTCTCGTTTTTCGGGCCGGAGAGAATGCCGGAGGATAACGAAAAAGTGGGCGTTTCGGCACTGGCGTACACTCCGTCGCGATGCCCCTGTCGACGGCGATGCGGAGCGCGGCGCGATTCGCCGCGGCTTCACTGCTCGATCGACCGCAGCTCTTGGCGGTCGGCTGGGCCCTGACCCATCGATGCAATGCTCGCTGCCCGTTTTGTGATCGGCACAGCGGATCGTCAGGCGTGACCACGTCCCGAGCGTTGCAGCTCGTCCGCGAGCTGGGTGAGCTCGGTTGCCGGCGGGTCCACTTCACTGGAGGTGAGCCGCTCGTGCGCGGTGACCTGGCCGAGCTGCTCGCTGCGGTGCGCGCTCTGGGCATGACGACCAGCGTGAATACGAACGGGCTGCTCCTCGGCGAACGCCCGGAAGTCATCCGAGCTGCGGATGCGTTCCTCGTGAGCCTCGACGGCCCCGCGAGAGTGCACGATGCGTTTCGTGGTCGCGGCGCGTTCGCGAAGCTCGAAGAGGGGCTCTCGGCCCTCGGGCGCGCGCAGAGGCCGTACCTCATGTCGGTGACGTTGTTCCGAGAAAACCTCGACCAGATCCCGTTCTTTCTCGAGTTCGCGCGCCGCCACGCAACGCTTCTCGTGCTTCAGCCCGGGGCGAGTCACGTGCTGGGCGCGACGCGGCCGAACCCCGAGGCGCCCGACGCGGAGCGCTGTCGCGCAGTGCTCGCGAGGCTGGCGGAAGACCGGCGCGCCCAATCGCTGATCTGGAACTCTCCCCGTGGCCTTCGGGAGCTCAGTCGCTGGCCGGAGCAACATCGGCTCAGGACTCACGCGGGACGGATCTCGGCTCGCATCGAAGTCGATGGGCGGATGTTCGCTTGCTCTCGCAGCGTGAACGATCCGAGTGCCTTGCCTGCGCCGAACGTGTTCGAGCTCGGCGTGGAGGAAGCATTCCGCCGGCTGCGCCGCAGCGACTGCTCGGGCCACGTCTGCCAGTGCGCGCACAACGTGGAGAAGAACCTGCTCTTTTCGTTGGACCCCGGCGCCTGGTGGAACCTGCTCCGCCGTCGCTCGGGCGAGCTCCGGAGGATGGCCGGGTGAGCGACGCTCGAGTGCGGTCACGACGGCTCGGCGTCCTCGTCGTGAGCACGATCGTGTCGGCAGGCCTGCTCGCGGCTTTGATCTGGCGCGTCGACATCTTGGAGTTTTGGCGCGCGGTCTCTGCCGCCCGACTTCCGCCGGTGGCCGCTGCGCTGGTGGTCGCCCTACTCTGCAACGTGCTGCTTTCGACTGGGGCGTTGGCAGCGAGCCTCCGCGCGTTCGATTCGAGCCCGAGCTACCGGCAGTGTCTCTCCGCCACGCTCGGACACCTCGCGCTGCACGCGCTGTCGTTCGTCGTGGGGAAAGGGGCGCGAGCTGCGTATCTGGTGCGTACCGCCGAGGTCCCCTTCGCTCGAGCGGCCAGCGCCGAGGCCCTGCTCTTCGCCGAGAAGCTCGCCGCCCTCGGCGTGGTGGTTGCGCTCGGCGCCATGCTGCGCGTCACGTCGGCCTTCGGCGGCGCGGCGCTCCTCGCCCTCATCGGTCTCGGCTACTGGGCGAAGCGGCAGGAAGCGCGTGTGTCCCACGTGGCAGCGAGCCTCGCGCTGACGCTCGCGCTGACGCTCGGGCAAGTGGCGGTGTTCGCTCTCGCGCTCCGGGCGCTCGGAGCAAGCGTGCCGCTCTCCGAGCTCTGCCTGTTCTTCCCGGTCTGCTTGGCGGGCGCCAAGCTGCCGATCTTTGCGTTCGGGATCGGTACCCGCGAAGCACTGGTAGTAACGCTCCTGGCGGGCACAGCGCCCGCACCCACGCTGCTGGCGGCGTCGGTGATCTTCAGTGCGGTCGAGCAGGTTTTCCCAGGTCTTTTCGGCCTCCTCTTTGCTCCGCGCTTCGTGATGCGCACTCTCGGCCAGTGAGCTCACCCCGAGCAGCCATTTGGCAGAGTGGCGGAGCCGGGTACACTCGAGTGCGATGAAGTCCCAAAAGAGGAAGCTTCGAGTGCCGTTCGTGGTCACCGCGACTCTGGTTGGAAGCGCGGCGACCGCGTGTGGTGGGGAGACCGATTCGCCGGGAACCGCTGCCACCGGCGGGGTTGGCGGCAGCGGCGCGACGGGCGGCAGTGGCGCAACCGGCGGCAGCGGGGGCACTGGCGCGACGGGCGGCAGCTCCGGAACCGGCGCCACGGGTGGCGCGGCGGGCGGTGGCGCGATGGGTGGCAGCGGCGGAACGGACGGAGGCACCGCTTGCCCGCCCACCATGCCCATGGCCTCGAACTGCACCGTCGATGCCGGTGTGAAGTGCAGCTACGACGTCGAGTGCCAAGGCGGCAAGCACACGTTCGTCCTGACCTGCGAAGGCACGACCTACAAAGAGTGGACGCTGGCTCCCCAAGCGTGCGATCCGAAAAAGCCCTTCGACTCCTGCGCCAACACCCAGCTCCACTGCAGCGGAACCAATTGGACCTTGCCTCAGGGCACGAACCCTCCGAGTCCGTGTCCCGCGACGCTGCCGAGCCCGGGCGACACCTGCTACTCCGGTGGTTTCGGCGGTGTGTGGGAGTTTTGCGGCTACCCGTGCAGCACCGCAGGCGGCGCGGGTTGGACGGTGATGACGTGTCCCTACAACCTCGACGGCGGTCAGAGCACGTGGGCGGTCAGCTCCGCCTGCAAATGAGCTGAGCTCGCGCGCCGCTCATCCGAGCAGCGCGTCCATCGCACCAACGGCGGCGAGATCCCGGAACGCAGCACGCGCTCCCCGCCGGCTGAGCACCGCGAGCTCCTCGCCGCCCGTGCCCACGGCGATGCACTCGGCGCCGATGGCCAGGGCCGCGTCGACGTCTCGCACCGTGTCGCCGATCACCACCACGCGGCAGGCGGCTCGCTCCACGTGGAGGAGCGCGGCACCCCGCTCGGCTCCGAGGCGCAAGAGCTCGGCCCGGTCTTCGTGATCGCACCCGAATCCGCCGAAGCGAAATCGCCGGAACAGGTCCACACGACCGAGCTTCAGCTCGGCGCCGCGGCGCACGTTGCCCGTTCCTAGCCCGATGGCGACGTGGGCCAGGGCCTCCGCCTGGGCGAGCGCCGGCAGGACTCCGGGGTAGACGCCGTAGTCTTTGGCCTCTTGCACCGAGCCGGCCAGAAGCTCGACGTAGACCGCGATCACCTCGTCGATGCGTGCCGAGTCGGGCACTTCGCCCGCCGTTTCCAGACCGCGACGGACGATCGCGCGATCGGTCATGCCGGCAAACGGGAAGCGGGTCGCCTGCGGGTTTCCCGTGGCGCGTTCGAATGCAGATTCCATCGCTCGCCGCCCCGCACCTCCCGTGGTGACCAGCGTGCCATCGATATCGAAGAGCAGGACGGTAGGGCGCTGCACGAGACCATGGTATCAGGCCCGGGATGGAAGCCTTCCGAGAGTGCGGCTTTCCGGCGTTCCTGGTCCTCGCGCTGGGGATCTTGGCGGTGCTCGGCGGGTTGGTCGCCCTCGGCGTTGCCATTGCCAAGCCGCGAGCTGGGCTCGTGCTCGGCGTCGTCGCCCTCGCGCTCGCGTGCGTGGTTCCAGCCGCCGGCGTCGGGGGGACGCTGCTCGGGCGTCAGAAGACGGACGAGGCAGTGAGCGGTGTGAGCATCGACGAGGGTCAGCGGGAGCGCATTCGGATCCAGGGGTACGCCGAGGCCAGTCAGTGCACGACCATCGGCGCGGGCGCGGGGGCGCTTCCGTTCGTGCTCGCGCTCGCAGCGCTCGGCCTGGCGGTGGCGCGACGGAAGAGTGCGCCCCAGAACGCGGCCGGCTCGCTCTAGGGCGCTCAGTATCCGACGTCGTCGCGCCGGCCCGGTACGAGCGGCGGGTAACCGGGAGGCACGGTGGTCATGGGAACCGGCGTCGCGTAGTTCGCGCTCCCCGTGGCGGAGGCGTACGGCGTGGGCGCGAGCTCGAGGGCGGGAGCCCAGTTGCTGCCGGCCACCGCCACCCGGCAGCGGACGAGCAGGTTGCCGGCGGGCGTGCGGCCGAGCTCGTAACCCTGGGGACAGCGCTGGCCCGCGAGCTCGTAGCACTTCACCTCGCTCCCGGAGCACGAGACGTGGAACATGGGAGTCCCGTCGGGGCCGACGATGGGCACGATCCGGGGTTCGCTCGCGCACGAAGTAGCTGAAAAAACCAGCGCAAAGGCCAGGCCGAACCGCACGCGTCGAGCCTAGCACGGCGACCGGGTCTTGCGGTTTCGGCGGAGCTCCGGCAGGAGACGGCCATGGGCATCGCCTCCGCATTGCCGCTCCCCTCGCGCATCATTGCGATGCCGGGCAATCTGATCCGGGAGCTTTGGGATCGCGTCGGGCACCTTCCGGGTGGTCGAAGTTTGTTCACGCGCGCCATCGGGCTCGCGGCGCCGTACACGGCGACCATCGGCGCCCGGGTGGAGGTGCTCTCGAAGGGCCACGCCGAGGTGAGCCTCCGCGACCGGCGCAGCGTGAGGAACCACCTGAGCTGCGTCCACGCCGTCGCCCTGGTGAACTTGGCCGAGCTCGCGGGCAACGTTGCCATCGCCTACTCGATGCCCGACGACGCGCGTTTCATCGTGGCCGGGATCGACATTCGATATCTGAAGAAGGCGCGGGGCACGCTGCGCGCGGTCGCGGATTGCCCGATCCCCAGCTCCAGCCAGCGCCAAGAGTACCAGGTGCCGGTGCGCATCTTGGACGGTGCGGACGTGGAGGTCGCGCGCGCGAGCCTCACGACCTTGATTGGGCCGAAGCCTCGAGCACGGGGGAGGGCATGAGCAAGAAGTGGATTCACGAGAGCCCGGCGCGGTGGGACCGAAACAAGGCGAGCGTCCTCGGCAGCGCGCCGCCCGGCGTCTTCGACTTCGCCGGTTCGGTCGAAGGGTCGCTCTTGCCGGGGGACTGGTGGCGGGTCGAGGACCAGGGCAAGGTCGCGGGCTACGCCTGGATGGATTCCACGTGGGGGGATGCCGAGGTCCTGTTGTGCGTGGAGCGCTCGGTCTCGGGGCGAGGCATCGGCTCGTTCATCATGGACCGCCTCGAAGACGAGGCGAGGCTCCGCGGGCTGAATCACCTCTACAACGTGGTGCCTGCCAAGCACCCCGAGCCCGAACGCCTGCGGTGTTGGCTCGAGAAGCGCCACTTCGTGGCTTCTGAAGACGGCAAGGTGCTCCGTCGAGTCGTGAGCGCAGAGTGACCGATTCTCCCACGCGCACGTATCGATACTACGACCTCATCATGGCCGCGTTCGTTTGCGTGCTCTTGTGCGCGAACCTGATTGGCGTCAGCAAGGTCACCGAAGTCACGTGGTTCGGAAAGACCTTCACCTTCGGGGCGGGGAACCTGTTCTTTCCGCTCTCGTACTTGTTCGGTGACCTCCTCACCGAGGTCTACGGTTACGCGCGCTCCCGCAAGGTCGTGTGGGCGGGCTTCGGCGCGCTCGCGTTCGCGTCGTTGATGAGCTGGGTGGTGGTGCACCTCCCGCCTGCCACGGGCTGGACCGGCCAGCCCGTGATCGAAGCCGCGTTCGGTTCCACGTGGCGCATCGCCCTGGCCTCGCTCGTGGGCTACTTCTGTGGCGAGTTCGCCAACTCGTACACGTTGGCCAAGCTCAAGATCTTGACCCGCGGGCGGTTGCTCTGGACGCGGACCATCGGCTCGACCGTGGTGGGCGAAGCGTGCGACACGCTGGTCTTCTACCCCCTCGCGTTCTACGGGACGTGGTCGAACGATCTGCTCTTCAAGGTGATGGTCGCGAACTACTGCATCAAGGTCGGCTGGGAAGTGGTCGCTACGCCGCTCACCTATCGCGTCGTTCGGGCCCTCAAACTAGCGGAGCGCGAGGACTACTTCGACACGCACACCGCGTTCACGCCGTTTTCTCTCAAGACCTGACGGCGCTACCAGCGGTCTCGGAATACCCGGGCGAAGAAGCCACGGAGGGCACGATTCAGCTCCGTGGGGTATTCGAGCGGCGTGTAGTGCGTGCCCCCTTCGATCTCGACGTAGTCCGCTCCGCGGATGTGGCGCGAGAGCTCGCGCATCACGTGGGGCGGCGTGGCGACGTCCTTGGTGCCGGCGGTGACCAAGGTCGGAACGTCGACTTTCGCGAGGACGCTGCGCGCCGAATGGCGGTCGAGCTCGAGGAGGATCGAGAAGTAGTTCCCGAACTCGACCCCGGCGAGCTCGCGCGTCACGGCGGTCACGAATTCCACGTTGTTCGTCGACACGCCGAGCCGGTCCATGAGGAGGCCGGCGGCACCCGTGCGCAAGAAGCGGCGAACGACCGGATTCGTGAGCCGGGCGCTCGGGATGCTCCCGCGCAAGAAGGCGCGGAGCAGCGGTCGGGTCAGCGCGGGACCGTAGGCCGTGCGGAGCACGTGCTCGAAGGCGCCGTTGATCAAGGTGAGGGCCTGCACGCGCTCCGGCATGCGATCGTAGAGCCCCAGCCCGAGTTGCACGCCCATGCTCCAGCTCCCGGTGACGAAGCGCTCCCACCCGAGGTGCTCCGCGACGGCCACGCCGTCGTCGACGTGATGCTCGAAGGCGAGAGCAGCGCGGCGTTGGGGCTGCTCGGAGGCGTAGAGCCCGCGCTGGTCCCAGGTGACGATGGTCATTCGGTCGTGGAACTCTTCGAAGATGTGCTTCCAGCACAGGAGCGGAGTTCCGAGACCTGGCGTGAGGAGCCAGCGATGTGGTCCGCTGCCGGTCTCGTGCACGCGGACGCGAACGCCGTCCCTGGAGCGGACGAAGTAGGAGCGGACCGGAACCTCGATCTGCATCGCGCGGAAGCCTAGCTCTCCGCGGCGCCCTCTGTCCCAGCTCGGGCTTCGGGTCTGTCCCTTTGCTTCGCCCGCGCGAGCGCTACGCTGGCTGTCGGAACATGGCCCGACCTCCGTACGTTCAGGTGAACTTCCAGCCCACTCGGGGCCGCCGCGTGAGCGGCGACGACATCGTGCGCACGCTCGGTCTCGAGGTGTCTGCCGGGCGCCTGCCGAGCGGGGCGCGATTGCCCCCGGTGCGCGCGCTCGAGCTCCAGCTCGGGATATCGAAGAATACGGTCCAGAGCGCCTACGACGAGCTCTGCGCGCGTGGCGTTCTCGTGGCGCGCGAGCGCGAGGGGGTGTTCGTCGCCGAACGCGCGGCGGCGAGGTACCCCGATCGCCAGCTGAGTGCGCCTGCTCCGCGCTTCGCCGAGCTCGCGTCCGAGCGCCAGCGTCTGCCCGTCCCGGGCGTCACGCCCCTCGGGATGGTGTTCATCGATCCCGAGCTCTTGCCGCGAGAGAAGCTCTCCGAGTGCTTCCGCAGCGTGCTCAACATCCCGGGCCTCCACGCGCTCTACGATGCGCAGGGCTACCCGCCGCTTCGACAGGCCATCGCGGCTCGACTCCGGCGTCGAGGCATGGATGTCGCCGAAGACGAAATCGTGATCACGACGGGTTCCCAGCAAGCGCTCGACGTCGTCTGTCGCGCGCTGCGGCACCGGCGAATCGCCAGCGAGAACCCGGTATATCACCTGGCGAAAGAGCTCTTCGAGTCCCACGGGGCCGAGCTCACCGGTCTTCGCCTCGATCCGTTCGGCGACATTCCCTGGGACGAATGGCGGAGCGCGCTCGGTCGGGCCCGTCCGGAGCTCCTCTACAGCGTGACGAGCTTCCACAATCCGACGGGTCGCTCGTATTCGACCCACGAGCTCGAAGAAATCGTGACGCTCGCCAACGAGTTCGGTTTCGCTCTGCTCGAGGACGATTGGGGTTCGGACATGCTCTCGGCCGGCGAATACCGGCCGACGCTGCGCGCCCTC
>Ga0268298_10001845_pt1 | contig 24025 bp, 9 predicted proteins | sample WWTPWeurt_MetaG_FD_194462 | JGI IMG/M metagenome (GOLD analysis project Ga0268298, IMG submission 194462) | Activated sludge microbial communities from WWTP in Nijmegen, Gelderland, Netherland - WWTP Weurt | ecosystem: Engineered > WWTP > Aerobic digester > Activated sludge | place: Netherlands...
CAGACCCCCGCCAGGGGGCATCGGTCGCAGTCGGGAGCCGCCGGGCGGCAGACGGTGGCGCCCAGATCCATGAGCGCGGAATTGTAATGCCGCGCGCCCTTGGGCGGCACCAAGACCCGGGCCATTCCCCAAAAGCGTTTCAGCACGGGGGCGGATTTTGTGTTTTCGCGCACCCCGTACACCCGCGCCAAAACACGGACGACATTCCCGTCCACCAACGCCTCGGGTTGGTTGTACGCGAAGGAGAGCACGGCCCCCGCCGTGTAGGGCCCCACGCCGGGAAGGGATTCAACCTCCGCCCGCGTCCGGGGCATCCGACCGGCGTGGTCCGATAAAATTTTTTGGGCGGCAAGGTGCAAATGCCGAGCCCGCGCGTAGTACCCCAGTCCCGCCCAGAGCGCCAACACTTTTTCCTGCGGGGCCTTGGCCAAAGAACGGACATCGGGAAACCGTTTTAAGAACCGATGGAAATAGGGGATCACCGTCGCAACGGTGGTTTGTTGCAGCATCAGTTCCGACACCAAAACCGCATAGGGGTCCCAGGTCGTGCGCCAGGGCAAATCGTGGCGGCCGTGGCGTCTGTACCAGGAAAGAAGTTTTTTTTGAAAGACAGCGGGGGCGGGCTTCACGGGCCCATTTTATCACTTCGAAGAAAACCACCGGGATCCCCCCCCGAGCGGGGTCTTAAGCGTTTTGCGCGAGGATGGAGAGAATCCGGATTTGGCTGTTGAAATCCACCGGACGGAGGGGCATGGTTTCGAAGAACTTCGTAAAGGCCTCGCGCAAGACGTCGGGGAGGGACACGGACCCCAGCGCCGACGATCCCAGGGTCGACACCAACCCTTCCGAAACGCTCACCGCCAGCGCGAACCGGGCGTCCCACCCGGGACGGTCGGTCAAACGCTTGTAGCTGTCTCCAAGGACGCGCAGATCCAGCACCCCCCGGTTGGCGACCGAGCGATCGAGGACCGCCATGTGCGGGTCGTTGCCCACCAGGCGCCGCAAATATTCCACGGTGGTCGGATCGGACCCGGCCAGAATGAGCCGCACCGGGATCTCCGCCCGGGCGTTCAGGGCGCGCAGTCGCTCCACGGTGTCCTTCACCGTTTCCCGATCGCTCCAATCACAAATGTCCAATTGGGCGGGAACGCCGGGCCCCCCGGGCGCGCGGGTCGATAAACCCAGAGCCATTTGACGCAGACGGTGCAATTGCAGTTCCAACGGCGGGAGAGGTTCGGGTCGCCGGTTCGTTTCGCGGCGAAGAGCGGCTTCAAAGGGAAGACGGTAGTCGTTCTGAGAAAGAACCGGCGCCAGGCGGGTCAGGAATTCAACGCCCCCGGAGCGGCCGTCGAGGCTCTGGATATCCAAATTCCCTTCAAAGGGAAGGAATTCGTTCAGTTCCATGGAGAGCGCCCGGCCCTCCAAGCGAAAAGCGGTCTCGAAGTTGATCGCGCTGCCGCGCACCGCCTCCGCCAAAAGCGCGGCGTCCCGGGCGGCGGCCAATTCCAACCACGCGGGGAAAGCCGCGGAGGCGGGGCGGATTAACGTCTTGTTAAATTCCTCAAGCGCGGCCGCGCGGTCCCGTTTCCCGGCAAAGAGCTCCCGCATATCCTGAACGGCGAATTGAATCCGCCGCCGTTCACGGGCCGTCAGACCGTCAGGGCCGATTGTTCGAAGGACGTCGCCCGCCCGTTTCAAGAACCTCGCCGCGGACGGCTCGTCGTGGACCCACGCCGCTCCGGTCAAAAACGTTTCAACGATATTCCCCCACGGCAACGGGCTCAGGTGGACGGATTCCACCCACTCCGATCGTTTACCCCCGCCGACGGCGCGCGCCACCAAAGCCACAAAAAACACCGACAGGCCCACCCAGGCCAGCGCGGCCAACGCGACCGTTTCCATCACGCCGGTTCCGGCGGCCGCCTCGGCCGCCCAGGCGGCCCCGGGGAGCAACGTCCCCACCAACAAGAGGCCCACGGCGGGCGCCGCCACCGCCGCCAGGCGAGCCACCCCGGCGGTCCAGCGGATCCAGCGGTCGGCCCCGGGCGGCCCGGATTGAGGGGCGAAATCCAATTCTTCAACCCGGTGCCACCCCTCTTTGTTGGTGATCCGGACCGTCACGAACCGCGCGGGGTCGTTGGACTCCAAAATCTCCACCGCGGCGGCGCCGCGCAGCTGTTCCCGCCACTCCCGAATGATGGTCGAAGGACTCGGGTGGACCCCGATCAGGCGGAGGAGCCCGCGATAGCCGCGCCGAGGCACGCGAAGGAACGGGTGGCCGAAATTCCCATTGACGATTTCCTGTCCCCCCGCCTGGGGAATGTTCTGGCCTTCTTCCCCCAACATCTCACGCAGATCGATCATCAACGGAACACCCAACCGCTCGTAGACCAGGAGCAATTTAAGGAACGCCTCCCCGGGGCCCCCGAGGTTCGCCAGGGAGGGCATGTCAAAATTGGTGGGGAACGCCGCGAACCGGCCTTTCTGGACGTCGCGGGCGTAGTTCAACGCCGCCAGCAAATCCGGGAGCGCCCGCGCATCTCGGCCGGCGGCGACGCGGCGGTAATTGTGGTGGGGATCGACGTGGTACACCTGTTCCTCGGGGAACCGCTTTAAAAATTCGACCGCCCAGGGCCCGTAGGCCTCCATGAGGAAATGGAACGATTGCCCGCGTCGAGCGGCGTGAGCCTTGGCCCCCGTGATCAACTTCGTCCAAAGTCTCCATTGGGGATCCCGGGCGGGATCGATGAGGTCGTGGGCCATGTCCACGCGCACCCGCGCCACGCCCGCGTCGATCAGCCGCCGCACATGGGCTTCGAGATGGGCGAAATACTGGGAATTCGTGAAGTCCGGTTGAATTTGATCGACCCCCATGTACCGCCGGACCAGGTACCGCCCTTCGGGGAAGGTCATGAGAATGAAATCCCGGTTGGCCTCGAGCAACGCGCGGTCCGAGAGACCGGCGCGGTCGCCCTCCACCTTTATCACGTCCCGGGCCCAACTCAGCCGGTCGAAGGTCAAAGCCGTGGGCGCGATCCAGGGAACGAGGTCCACGGTGACGGTCATTCCCCGTTGGCGCGCGGCCGCCACAAAGCCGGCCAAGTGGGCCCACCGGTCTTCGTTGGTGTCCCCGTCCACCACGGCGGGATTGAGCTCGCCCATGTCGTCGACGGAGTAGTTGTTGCCGAAATCGTCCCGCAGCGTGACGGCGCGCCCGTCCAGAGACACGGTCATCCGTTTGGGGGTGTAATCTTGAACGTAAACGGTGGCGTCGCCAAAACGGAGGAGGTTCGGTTCGGCGGTGCTTTGGGTGTGCACCACGATCCCCGCTTCGCTGGGCCGGTAAAGTCCGTTATGGACATAAACATCGGTCATCCCCGCCTTGGCGAAGAAGGGCAACAAGCGGGTTGCTTTGGCCAGACCCCGGGCGGTGGCCATCTTCGCGTCGCGGAGATGGCTGCCCACGTCCATCAGGTTCACCATGGCCGTGCGGAAATCCGCGCGCCGAGGCACGAGGGGCTCGAGCTGGGTCGCCAAAGAAATGAGCCGCTGCCATTGGTCATAGCGGTGGGTCATGAGGAGCCCGGGCGCCGGCTCCGCCAATATCCCCGCCACACGACTCTGAACGAAGGCCAAGGCCGGCACCCCCGCCACGGTTTTTTGAATCAATCGCCCCGCGTGCTCGATCAAATCGCCGCTCGCCAAAGCGCGGTGGAGGGCTTCCGCCTTGATCGATTCGTCGTTCGGGGAAAGGACCCAGTGGACGGCGTTTAGTAGGCCGCTCAAACTTCCCTCGGACTCGAACACAGGGCCGTCGGGCGCACCGGGACGGGAGCGGTCGCGCGCCATCCAGACAAAGGGCTCCACCACCGGCACCCCCTGGTACACCCCCCGCAGGTCCACGTCCTCCGGCAGAGTCAGCGGTTCGGCGCCCAACGCCCGTAGAACTTCCTCCGAGGTGTCCGCCATGTGAATTAAATCTCGATCTTCAAACGCCACAAGCCCCCGGGTCGAGTACGGGTTGGGGGGCAAGGCGTTTTGGAAGAACGCCTCAATGAACGGCCGCCAGTGCGCTCGATCGACCAGGACAATGGGGCGCCGCGGAATTTTCCCCGTTTGCATTTGAACCAAAAGATCCATCAAAATATTCCATTTGCCGAGGTTCCCCGGGAGGAACACATACGCGCGGTTTTGAAGGGTGGCCAAATACCGATGCACGGGCCCGTCCTCGATGACCACCCGCTGGTTGCGGGGAAGGCCTTCGGGCATATCGCGGAAATCCTCCCACGGCATCCGATGGAGCAGAGCCTGGGTTTCCCCGTTTGACACCCCATGCAGCCAATTCAGAGCGTCCCACCCTCCGGCCCGGGGACGCAGTCCCGATTCCTTGAGGCGGAGCGCGGCGTTGCGAGCGACGTCCCGCAATGGGGAATCGACACCCACCCCGCCCACGAACAGAACCGCGTTGTCGCCCCAACCGCCCACCAAACGATCGAGGGCCTTGGTGGCCTGGTGCATCATGCGGGGCATCGAGGTGTCGTCGACGTCCACGGCTTCTTTGGGCATAGAGAGACGTTCGCCAGCGATTTTTTGGCGTTCTATTTCATTCAACGCCCGATCCCCTTCCTCGGCTGTATCGGCGAAGAAAACATTCGCTCGCACGCGCTCTTCGAACCCCGGGGGTTCAAAAGGGGACACCGCGCGGATCAACTCCATGAACGGGGCTTCCCAAAATTTTCGATCCAGAAAAATCATGGGGTGATTTTGTCGAAGGCCTTCGACCAACTCATCCAGCGTCCCGATACCGCCGGGGGCAACAACCGCCACGGACATGCGGTGAGCGAGCGCCAGTTTGCGATCGGAGAAGTACACGTGGTCGGATCCGTCCACGGGGTCAATATAGGGGGTCCTCGCCTCTTCGAACTTCACATCGATATGGACCCCTTGGGTTTTCCCGTTCGCCCGCCGGGCTCCTTTGGGCCCCGCGGTCATGGCGCCAGGCCCCCACCCCGTGCGAACAATGTAGCCGCGCCGGGCGGCGGCCCACCCCATGTTTTGGCAGAGGACAAAAGCATCGCTGTCCTCTTCCAAGCGCGCCGCCCCGTAAAGAACCAACACTTTCTCAGACTCGTCCTGGCCCCAGCGTTCGTACGTGCCGTTCAACCCCCGAACAAACGCGTAGGGGGATTTGTCGTAGCGGCGGGTGGTTTGGGCGTCGGTCTCAATCCGGAGAACAGCGCCCCCCGCGGCGCGCACGTCTTCCAGACGGTAGGAACGACGGCCGTCCGTCACCGTGGAACGCCACCGCCCGGGCGCATCGATTCGATCGCCGGGTTGACGCACGACACGGCGTGGGTCGCGCACGTGGGGAAGGAGTGTCCCGCCCCAGGAATCCACTTTCTCGGCGATGGAGCGCGGCGCCCCGATCCAAATCGGCCGTGGGGGATCCCCGGGGAAGAAATCGAAAACCCGAATTGTTTCCGCGCCGTCCTCCCCGGTGAGTCCGACGGCGAAATAACGCGCGGGTTCTCCGGTCTCCAGAACCTCCACCTTCTCGGCGGCGTCCAACTCCGCCGCCCAGGATCCCACCCCCAGCGGGTCCTCCCGTTCCAACCGGCGGCGGAATTCTTTCCAGTTTTGGCGCGGTGGATTGGAAAACGGATGCTGAAACCGCCCCTTCTCGTCCCGCCGCTCGCCCCCCGCCTGCGGGATGTTTTGCCCCTCTTCGCCCATCAATTCCCGCAAATCAATAAGGAGGGGCACACCCAGCCGTTCGTAGGTCAAGAGCAGCGCGACGAAGGCCGCCGCCGGACCGCCCAGGGCGCGCAGGGACGGTTCGTCGAAGTTCGTCGGATACACGACGTACTGTCCTCTTCGACGGCGCAAAACGTCGTCCATATCCCGCCGCAGTTCGGGCAGGGCGGCGCGATCGCCCCGAGCCAGCGCGTGGTAGATGTGGAACGGCGCGGCGTGATAAACGTAATTGTCCGGGTAGCGCTCCAGGAAACGTTCGGGCCAATTGTCCTTGAAAGCCTCCATGATGAAATGAATCTTTTGCCCTTTGGATTCGGCGTATTGACGGGCGTTTTCGATCAACCGTCCCCAAACTTCCCAGTCCACCCCCACCTGGGACACCGTCAAATCCCCGGCCATGTCCACCCGGACGCCCGTGACGCCGGCGTCGATCAACCGGCGCAGGCTGCGCTCCAGATAGGCGAAGTAATCGGGGTGCCGGGGGTTGGGCTTCATTTGATCCTTGCCGGGGAAACAATTTTTGACGAGGATCCGTTCCTCTCCGAAAGTCAGCAGGGCGAAATCGGCGTTCTCCGGTTTCGCCAACAACTCTTCATCAGAGAGGCCTTGGTCCGCGCCGTCCACGCGGCGGTGTTCTTCCGCCCAAAGGGCGGTTTCCGGCGTCAGTGCGTCGGGGGAAATCCACGGGTTCAAGTCGACCACCACCCCGAGGCCTTCCCGCCGCGCCGCGGCCGACACCTCGGCGAAGCGGCGCCAGCGCTCTTCGTTGGTCGCCCCGTCCACGACGGCCGGGTTCAGCGTTTCCATGCTGGTGATGGAGAAATTGTTGCCGTGATCGCGGTAAAGGAGGCCGCCGCGTTCCTCCCGCTTCGGCGTGTACCCCGCGACCCGGACTTGGGCGGGGCCGGATTTAAAGACGCGGGGTTCCGCCCCGCTGTCGCGGTGGACGATTTCTCCCAACGCGCTCAGCTCGTACAATCCGTTGTAAAGGTAGATTTGCTTAAAGCCCCGCCGCGCCAAGAGCGGAAAGAGCCGCGCGGCTTTGGCCAAGCCGCGCTCCGTGACGAAACCGCCGCCTTCGACCCGGCTGCCCGCGTCCATAAGGTTGACCATCGCCACGCGGCCCAGGGGGGCCGTCCCGGGATCTTCGTTCCCGTTCTGCGCCCGGGCGAATCCCACGGGAGGCGGCCGGGCCCACAGGATTCCTCCGATCCAGGAAAGATACCGCTCAACCCAGTCCGCCAGGAACGCCAACCCCGGCCAGGCGGTCAAGGAACCCGGAACGGTTCGGGCGCCTTGCGACGACGCGGCGGCCCCCGGGATCTCTCGCAACGGGCCCAGCCGGTCGACCCATCGTTGCCATTCCGCGGCGTCGAGCCCGGCCCGACGGGCTTTCCCGGCCAATCCGGCGAGGTCTCTATTCGCGGCCAGCGCTTCCTTGAGCAGCCGACGCAGGGCCGCCGGATCCGTCCCGGGAGCGTCGGACAAGGCGGAAAGCAGGAGCGGGGTCACCGGGAGTGTGTCTTCAACGCCGGCCACGCGTTGAACCAGTCGGGCATGAAACGATTCTTCGGTCCAGCCCAAGAGGCCCTCGGCCAGGCGGTGGGCCACCGTCTGATTAAAGTGGGCCAAGGCCCCGGGCTCGTTCCGCCGCACCGCCAACGCCAGGCTCAAGATTCGATGGTACTGTGCTTCCTTGGTGAGCAAGCCCGGCCGCACGGCGGACAAGGTGTCCAACGCCGACGCCGCCTTCTCGGGATCGCCGGCCAGCAAGGATTTTTCCGCGGTTTCAAACAAATCGGAAACCCCTTTTTCGTTCAGGGAACGACGGGCGGCTTCCGGGGCCAATTGCGCGGCGGCCAGTTCGGCGGAATCGAGCGCCTCCCGAAGAACGGACAAGAGCCCTTTTGGCCCCGCCCCAAAAACCGACAGTTCCCTTCGCAGATTTCCCGCGAGGGTCGATAATTGATCGGTGCGGCCTGTTGACAACGCACGATCCAGCTCCCGCGCGAAATCCACCGCCCGCGCCACGCGGTCCGCCGGCGGACCGCCAAGACCGGGCGGCCGCGCCCACAGGATTCCGCCCATCCAAGAAATGTATCGCTCCACCCAGTGCGCCGCGAGCGCGAGTCCGGACCACGCGGCGAGTCTCCCGCCAAGGCCGGACCCGACCGGCTTTCCCGTGGCGGCCAGGAGATCTTTCACCGGGGCCACCATCGCCATGTAGTCCACGTTTTTGGTGTCGTCGGTGAAACCCGCGATGTCGACAAACCCGAGACGCCGATAGAGACCCCGCGCGCGGGCGTTGTCGATCCGCGCGTCTTGGTAAATCAGCTCCACCCCGGCCGCGCGGGCCTGGGCGGCGACAGCCCGCCAGAGACGCCGACCCACACCGCGACCGCGGGCCGCCTCCAGAACCCCCGCGCGAAAGATCACCAACCCTTTATCGGCGGTCCGCCCGCGAAGAACGAGATCTTCCCGGGCGTAAGGCTTGTCGGCGTTCGGGCGGACCCCGATGAGGTAACCCACCGCGCGGCCCCCTTCCACCGCCAAAAAGCTGAAATTCCATTTGTCCTCAAGCGGAACCCCCGTGGCGACGCGCGTGTCTTCGAGGAACCGGGAGATCGTCCGCCACCCGCCGGGGCGCCCCCGTTCCATGGCCAACAAATCCGCTTCATAGCGGCGGACACTGTCTTTGGTGAAGGGGATGATCTGCACTTCGTCGGCGGCAAGACCGGGGGGGGGAGACTCTTGCGTTGCGGGCGGCTCCGGCACGGGGAGCGATAGGCGGAACACAATCTCCCCTGTGGCCGCGTCACGCCGCCAGGACCAACGGACTTGGGACACCATCCGGGCCGCGGTGCCGGGGTTCGTGTACAACTTATCGACCAACGACTTGACCCGCGCCACGGCGTCCCCGCGGCGGGAGCCGGGACCGCGCTTTTCCTTGGGAACAGGCGGGTTGGGCGCGTCCACGCTGAACTCCCCTTCGATCTCGGAAGGGAGAGGAAGATCCGTCGGATTGCGCACCTCCACCGAGAGGCGATCGCCATCCAACCACGCGTCCACGAACCCGGGCGCGTGGGGGCGACCGTGCTGTTGCGCGTTTTCAACCGCGTAGTAGACAATGTCTTTAAACGCCCGTGGGAAAACGCCGGCCGCGCGCTCGCCGGCGGTGTTCACAAAACCGGCGCCGACCCAATCGCTCAGCCGTCGGGCTTGCCAGGTCGACCCCTGCCCAAGACGGATGGGGATAAATTTCTGGCGCATGGCAAATCGCGGCCCGTCGGTGGTCGACCACACCCGTTGAATGCGGGCGTCGCCTTTCTCTTTGATCCACGGGCCGGTCGGGGATTTTCTCAAGAGGAATTCGTATTCGTACCGCCCGGGAGGAAATTGAAGCCGCGTGGAAAAGAACCCTTCCCCGTTCCGCCAAAACGCTCCTTTTTGCGGGTCCGTCATGGAAAACTCCTGCACGTTCTTCCAGGCGTCCCCCCATCGATCCACGGCCCCCACGCGCACTTTCATTTCGAATTGGTTGATCGGACCGCCGAAGGATTCCACGTAAGCGTGTAAAACGGCCGACGTGTTCGCGGGAAGGATTTGCCAGGTTCCCCAGCGCGAATCGATAGCGGTCGTCCATGTTCGAAGAATTTGGATGGGCTCGCTTTGGCGAGCCCGGGCCTCGTCCGCGCGGATCAGCAACCGGCGCAATTCCCCCTCCACGTCTTGCCCGCCACCCAAGGGGAGCGGAGGATCCGAGCGGGCCAGCGAATCGGCCCCCCCGTAGGTTTGGAAGAAAACGAACCCCGCGGCCGAAATGTTCAGGGTGAGCGGTTCCCGCTGCAAGCGATCCGTTTGTTCCGCCGCCCAATCCAACAGACGCTGTGTCTGTTCCGGCGACAGAGAGCGCAGGGTGTCCGCCGGCGCGTGCAACAAGGTCACGTGGACTTTGTCGGCCCCGTGGAGGAAATACCCCATGTTCCCCAGTTTTTCTCTCGCCGCCACCAGCGGACCGGCGAGCGCGCCTTCCAACACCACGAAGCCGTCCGTGTTGACGCGGACCCGTTCGAAGCGGACGTCCCCGGGGATCGCCCCGCCCAAAGCCTCTTGAATCCCCGCCAAGTTCAGAGACGCCACATCCGCCGACGTGACCGGCCCCTCCGGCTTCACAAGAAAATTGGCCAGCGTGATGTGCGTGTGCGCGGCGTAGGACTGGACCTCCCCCCCGAGGAGAAAAGACGCCTGATCAATCAAGGACTTCAATCTTTCCTGCAGGGCCCCCTCAAAAGGCATGCCGACCTGCCACGAAATGCCGTGGGCGCCTCCGGCCAGTTTTTGGTCTATGTCCCGAACACGGTCCCAATGAAACCGGAATCCCGTCGGGCCGGGCGCGTCCACCGCCGTCCCGACCACAACGGTCAAAAGATCGCTGGCGTGGCGGTCGTCGTACAACACCTCCCGCGACCGGCGGATCTTTCCCTCCGGGACCAAACCCGCCGCCGCGAGATCCGCGCGCAACGTTGATTCGCTGAAAAACCGCCGGCGCACCGGGCGGGGCCCCGTGTCGCCGGGTTCAAGATAAGTCGTCAGATCCGATTCCGGATCCCGACGCGCGCTGGCGTGCCGCGCCCAGAAGTCGCGGTCGGATTTGACGACGAGGATCGCGCGGCCCCCCGGGGCCAAAACACGGCGAATCTCCCCGAAGACCCGCGCGGCCTCGATCCGGTTCAAGTAATGGAGGGACAAACGGGCGTGGACGAGGCCCACGGTGGCGTCCTCGGCGGGCAAACCCTGACGCATGTCTTGCAGGGCGTAAAACGCCCGATCGTCGACCCCCGTCGAACGGGCCCGCTCTCCCGCGCGGTCGAAGTCCGCCCGACTCACGGTGAGGCCGAGAAGCCGCGCGTCCGGGCGGGACAATAGAAAATGGGTCTCGTCGGTCCCGTTGGAACCCAAAGACAGGATGAGCGGATTCGGCGGAGCGTCCCTTAACCAACGGGCCGCCCAACGCCCGGCCGGGGAAACCCCGCTCACGGCCTCCGCGTTCTCCGCGTAATGATGGGCGGAGACCAACACCAACAACACGTAAAACAATCCGTTGCCCACCCACGGATCGATCACCGGGAACCCCGCAAAGAGACCCGCCAGGAACAGGACGATCCCCAGCCGGGTGACGGCGGCGCCGCGCAAGGCGTCTCGATGGAACGGCCAGTGAAGATAACGAAACAACACCCAAGCCAAGCCGCCCGTGCCGAGCGCGGTGGCCGCGGCGAACCAAACGGTGGACGGGATCCCGGGGAGGAGAACATCGCCCACCGCCGCGGACAATCGGGCCGCCGCATAGAGCAGTCCCGCGCCCTCCAAAACACCGGCCACGTAGAGCGCGTACCACCGGCCCAGAGGCAAGCCCCGCCATTCCCAATCGGGCGAAATCCAACTTCCCCCCGTTGACAATGTGGAATCTGATTTCAAGGTCGGTGTCGTTTGTGGATTGGCGGGCGCCCGCTGGGTTTTGGGCGGACGAGCGCCAACCACGAACTCAATTCGAGGGCAGATCCTGTCCCCCGCGCGCGGGGACGGCGGAACCGGCGGGGACACCCAGACCCCCACGTTGTCATCGTTGGAATCTTTCGAGGGAGTGACCCATCCTTGCGCAACAAATGGAATCCCCCCTGTTACCAATCGCAAATAGGTGGTGGGGGTTTCCCGGGGCCGGGAGACGTCATCGTTGGTGAGTTGAATGTCTTGTCCTGAAGCCAAGGGCACCGGACGATCAAAGACCCACCCTCCGGCGCGGCGGACCCCCCCCTCCCCTTGAGGGGACACCACACGGTCGGCATCCCATTCCGTTCCGATGTGCATCGAACTGAACTGCGCCCATTTCAAGGCTTCCCCGTTCCCTATTCGATCCGCGTCGAAGGCGAAATCCCTCTTTGCTGTCAGGGAATACGCCACGCGGGCTTCGATCTTCTCTCTAACGTCGGAGGTGAGATAGACCACGGTGAAATCGTCCGCGCCCCAGTGGGGGGCGTCGATTTTTCCAGCCAACATCAAACGACCGACATCGTCAAAGGAAAAGGAAAGGTCGGTGATGCTGGAAGTGTGCCGTTGGCCTTCAACCCAGTAGCTCGGCGTGACGAAGCTCGTCCCCCAAACGGTCCCCGAAGGTGTTAGACGGTAATAACCGTTTCCTTTTACGGAACCGATTTGAACATCGTTGTGCATCACTTTGAGTTCGCTGAATTCGCCCGCGGGAGTCCGGATTTTCCTTGCGTTGGGGCCCGTGTCTTCGGTGCCCAGAACACTCCACGCTCCGCCTGAATAAATCTTCTGTTCGGTCGCACCGGCGGGGAAAGCCGCTCCGATCAACAAAACCAACCCAATCAGGCCCGCCCCCGCCCGGCGCGCCCAGGGGAGAACCCAAGGGCCCTTCGGTTTCCCGTAATCGGGGGAAAGGGGATTAAGATCCGTGCCGAGCGGCACCGCACGCAGTCGGCCCGGCGGGGACGTCTGGCCGTTCACTTCAATCGTGAACGTGTAGTCCCCGGGGCGCCGCGCGGCCCAGACACCCCGCCATTGGACCACGCCGACCGGCGTTCCCCCCACGCCCGCGCCCGCGTCCCCGATCCGGTCCAGGGCGAAAACGGCCGCGGTGTCCCCGGCCGCATCCAAAATTCGAACCCGCGGCGCCGACGCTTGATGGACGAACGCGTCAATCACGAAGGGTTGCCCGACGGGACGCAGTTGCACCATGGTCCCGTCGGTCTCGGGATCGGTGCGCAAAAGGCCCGGGGGGGGCGCGGCGCGGTTCCGGCCGCCGTCGCGCATCAGGCGGGGCAGGGCGTGAAGGGCATCGAACGCCGGGTGGGACGCGTCGCCCGCCGCAAGGGCGCGCGTCATCTCTTCCACCGTGTAGGGCCAGCGGCCGGTCCATTGGCCGTCTTGGACGCCGGGCGCGTTGATGCGGTGTTCTTCGCCCAACCCCAAGAGGTCGGTCCACGTCAGCGCGGCGATGCGGGCGGGCGACTTCATGACCAGCGAAATCAAGCCGTCGCGAATCTCCGGCGTGAAACGGTGAAGGTCCGCCGGGGGCGCGCGATCGGGCCGCATCAGGCCCCACAGGTGGCGGCGGTCCCCGTCGGACCACTCGTTTTCCCAGCGGTGGCGGAGGGTGGTGGAGTCGTGCAAGCCCAGGGTGACGTAGGCGTTGGGCACGTGATGGGACGGGTGGTAGAGGCTGTGGGGGTTTTCGCCGTAAATGACCGGGATGTAGTCGGTGCCGCCCAGGCGCCGCACGGACTCCGGCACTCCCGCCGGCACGGTGCCCAGGGTTTCCCACACCAACTGGGTGCCTTTTTCCTGCGCCGTCGCCAGCAGACGCGAAAGAATTTCCTCCCCCGGGGCGCGCACAAAGGCGGCGGGCCGCAGGCTGTCGCCGGGGCGAACGTCGCCCCCGGGCCCGAAAAGATAATCCCACAGAAACCCCCCGTCGCCGCCGTCGGAGCGGGGGGTCAAACGCAGGAAGTCCCAGTGGGGGCGCCCCGTGAAAACCGCCTGTTCAACGACGTATTGGCGTCCCCAACCTCCCCCCGGGGGATTGCCCTCGGCGGCCCGCGCCGCGATCAGCGCGGCGTCGGGCGCCCAGCCGCCGGGGGCGAAGAGGACCGTCCGCAACGGCGGCGGCAAGGGATTGTCGGACCCGGAACGCGCCGCGAGGTATTGAAACTTGTCTTTCAAGAGGAGCGCGGCCGCGGCCACGGCGTCGCGTTTGGCGTCATCGCCCCCGGCGCGGCCTTTTTCCTGCAGGTCCCGCAGCGCGCGATAAAGGCCCAAGTTCTCCAACGTCAGCCGACCGTCCCCGTCTTCGGAAAACAGATACGCGCGGTAATACCCCAGAACATGGTCGAGCCGGACGCAGGACGCCCATGGCTGGTTGAACCGCAGGAGGTCTTCGATAAACCGGCCGCTGGCGGGGGTGGTCCAGTCAAAGGGATAAAACTGCCAGTACTGGCCCGCCGGGTACGCCGGCTCCGGCGGGACTCCCTGGGTCACGCTCCGTCGGTACCCCGCGCCCCGCTTTAAGCCGAACACCTCCGGGTGGATCCACAGGTCCGCGCCGTCCAGGGCGAAGGGGATGTCCACCATGATCTCCACCCCCCGGCGGCGCGCCCGGTCGACAAATTCCCGGCGCTGATCGGCCGCCAGGAATTGGACGAACGTCTCGAAAGCAAGCGCTTCGCGGTGTTGGAGTCGGGCCCGCCGCAAGGCCGCGCCGTCCCGGTCGCGGAGCCCCGCGGGCCAATTGCGCCAATCCCAAAGGGGCCGCCCTTTTTCGTCGACGCCGGGCCCCGCCAGAAAATCCTTCTTCAAAACGACGTACAGCAAATGATCGTCCAGCCAGCCCGCGTTGTCTCGGCGAAACGCGGTCATCGCCGCGCGCAGCCGCGGATCGTTCCGGGCTTCCGACCAGAGGCGGCCCAGGGCGTCGCGCTTGATGGCGTCGACCTCGCCGTAACGCACGCGGGGCGACGCGCGGAGCGCGGCGATCCGCCGCCGGGTGTCGGGCGCGGCGATCCAACCCGCGGTTTCGCCGCCGGGGGCCCACCGAGCCACGGCGGCTTCCACATCGACGCGGTTCGGTTCGATGGCGCGGGAGCTGGCCACCGAGTAGGGGGAATTTCCCGCCGACGACAAGTTTAAGGGCTCAATCTGCAACAGGGTGAGTCCCAGCGCCTTGTGCAAATCGACGACGTCGAGCGCGGTGCCGAAGTCCCCGATGCCCCAGTCTTTTTCGGACCGTATTTGAAAGAGCGGCGCGTACGTGCCGACCGACGTGCGCAACCCCGCCCGCGCGGGAAAGAGGGTCGCCGGGGTTCCCATGTTCAAGACCCGAAGAAGAAGGTCCGGGTCCGAAAACGCTCGACGCACGAGAACCCCCGCGCCGGCTTCCTTCAACAACCGTTCATCGGTCGATTCCAACGCCACCCCGACGCCCATCACCCCGTTGGCGCGGGCGGCCTCCATGTCCGACGGGGCGTCGCCGATCATAACGGCCTCGGAGGACGCGAGGCCTTTCTCTTTCAACAGCGCGGCGATGCGGGCGGCCTTGTCCCCCTCGCCGTGGTAGCCGTCGATGAACGGCGCCACGCCCAGGCGCTCGGCCCGCGCGCGGCATTCCGCGGCGTTCCCGCCGGTGAGGACGTAGACGGGCCGGCCCGTCGCCCGAACCTCCCGCAGGAAATCCCGGACCCCGGGCACGAGGCGGGGATCGAAGTTGTTTTCGATGTGGGCCTTGACCCCCGCGCGCACGTCGCGATAGACCGCCGTCCAGGCCGCGGCGTCCAGGGCTGGGAACCCCAGGGTCTTATCGGCGCGGAAAGCGGCGATTTTTTCCGCTTCGCTCAACCCGGAAACCCGTTTAAGAAGGCGCGTCATGGGCGCTCTCTTGGCGGGATCCCCCCCGAACAATCGGTCGGCAAAGAGTCCGGCCTGGGCCTCGAAGGGGTACCCGGCCCAAATCGTCAAGTCAAAGTCGATGAACACCGCCCGGACATCCAACCGCCGCCGGGCGCGATCGTCGAGAATTTCGATCACCGTCGGGGCGCCCCGCGCGCCGCGCAGCAAACGCCGTGCCTCCGCCGAGAGACGGCCCGCCAACCGACGCAGGTCGGCGGCGGAAAGCCGCGCGCGGCCGATCAATCCCCACCGGGCGCGCCGCCCGCCGGGCCGGGTCGGGTCGAAGGAGGCGACGATCGTGCGCCCGTTTCGACGAACGCGCACGGTGCCGACGCCGTTCTTTCGGCCCCCGTCGATCACGGTGAATTTCTTGCCCAGGTGCTCGCGCACGGGGCCGGGCAATTTCCCCGCGGGCGATTTTTCAACGGACACCGCTCCCGCGGTCAACACCGTGCGCGCCAGGCTTTGGTCCGAGGCGGGGGGCGCCGCCAGAAACAAAACCGGGCCTTCGAACAGCTTGTCCAGGGGGGTTTTTTCACGCGCGAACAAAGAAAGGTAGTCGGCGCCTTGGGGGCCTTCGACCCGCGCGAGTTTCGGCACCGCGGCCGCAACAGCGTAACCGGCGCGGACCAGGCGATCGGTCATTCCCCGGGCGTGATAACCCCCGGTGACCAACACCGCGCCGGGGCGATCGGTCATTTCCTTCACGAGGCGGTCGGTCATGGCGGCGTCCCGGGCGTGGGCTTCCGCGTAGAACCGCGCGCCTTCCGCCAACACGGGGGAACGCGCCGCGCCGTGTTGTTGAAGGGCCGCCCACTCCTCCGGCGAAAGAGAAAAGTCCGCCAGTTTCTCCTCCAGCCCAGCCGGGTGGATTCTTCCCACAGACGACGCTCCGCGGGCGTCGTGAGCAGGCCTTCATACACGGCCCGCTCCCGCGCCCGCAATTCGTCGAACAACCGGTCCGCGTCGATGTGTTGAGCCCGCAGCACGTACCGGATGTACGCGGCAAAGGCCGGCGTGCGCTCCAGGTCCACGGCGGCGCCGCGGCAGAGATCTTTCAGCGTCGCGTAAAAGTCGCCCGCCGTCATCTCCCCGGCGCGATAGGCGATCCCGCAGGTCGCCAGGCGCTCCAGGGACAGCGCGGTCAATGAGCGCGTCAAGGATTCCAAGAGCCGCCCCCGTTCGGCCTCAACCCGCGCGGTGTCCAAGGACTCCTCCAGCGTGAGCGTTTCCAGAAAGACGTTGAGGGCCGGGGAGTCTTTAGACGGCCGGGAATTCAAGGCGCGGGCGTATTCCCCCAGCCGGGATTTGCCGTCGTGGTACGCGCGCGCTTTTTGGTCAAAAGCCAGGAGGGCCGGGTTGTAGGTGGTCGCCTTGGCGGCGTCGAGGTCGGCGCGGGCCCGGGCCAGGCGTTCTTTTTCGGCCGGGAGGCCGGGGCGGGCGCGGCGATAGGCGTCCGCGTTGGCCTTGTAATGATCCGGGTCGTCAATACCCGTCAAAACCGGCGCGGGTCCCGCCGCGTTCAGGAGCGCGTGGACCGGCCCCGAGATTTCGTTTTGTTGCAGCATTTCCTCCGACGCGATTCGCAGCGCGTCGCGGTCGGGGAAAGCCCGGGGATGATCCAAACGAATCGGTCCGAACGCCCCTTCCAGGGCCACCGCGGGGGCGCGGTCCCCGGCGACGGCCAACACGGCGGCGAGGGCGTCGCCGAGATTTCGTTGAGCTTCCGTGTTGTGGTGAACGTCTTGAAGATGGATCACCAACCCCCGGGGCGTCCCCGTGGGCAAGGTCACCCGCCGCAACGAGACCCGGGACGAGGGCAAAGCGGTCAGCCAGCGGCGGTGTTCGGCGCCCAACCGCTGGGGCAAGCGATCCGCCCGGGCGTTTTGGATTTCCGCCGCGTCCAAGGGCGCCACCCGAGGCAACGAGGAACCGAGGGGGGCCGGGCCGGAAAGGCGCGCTTGCCAGTCCCCCGCGGACCGCGCTTTCCGTCGATCCGCCCAAAACCGGGATTCGGCGCTGTGGGCAAACACCACGTTCACGGCCGCGTAAATGATCGAAAGCAGCAGTGTGGGAATTTTCTTATTAGCTAATACGGCCCGCATGGATTAATCCTATGCCCCAAAGGCCAATCATTCCCTTAAAATAATGTAACAATATTGTAAATTATCGAACTTTTCCGGGTCGGGTCCGTAGGGTAAATTAAGACCAAAAAAACATGTTCGCGAACGAGGATCGGACCATGCCCAAAACCGGAGCCCTCTCCATCGCCTTTGACCAAATCCCCAGCGCCGACCGGAATCGCGCGTTGACCCCGGAAGAGTTTTGGGCCCGCGCGGAACGCCACGGCGACAAGCTGTACAACTTCGCGTGGCGGCTCGCCGGCAACGACGCCGACGCCGCCGACCTCGTTCAAGAGTCGCTGGCCCGGGCCTTCGCCGCGAGGGACCGCTACGACGCGACGCGTCCTTTTGACGCCTGGGTCGGCCGCATCCTTCACAACGCCTTTATGGACAACGTCCGCCGCTACGAGCGGCGGAACGCGATATCCTACGACGCCCCCCTGCCCGACGGCGAAACGCCCCTCGTGGAGAAGTTCCGCGGCGACGACCCCGATCCCGTGGACGCCTTGCTGGCCCGGGAACGGAACGGCTGGGTGCGGCGCGCGCTCCGGGAGCTGCCGCCGGTGTACCGGGCGGCGGTCACGCTGTGCGACATCGAGGGCCATTCCTACGAGACGTTGGCGGAGATTTTAGGGTGCCCCCTCGGCACCGTGCGCTCGCGTCTGCATCAGGGCCGCCGATTGCTGCGCGCGTTTTTCGATCGATACAAAACCGAGGCGGCCCAATGACCCACCCCGCCGACTGGTCTTTTCCCTCCGCCTTTGTCGATAACGCCCTGGCCGACGACGAGCGGAGCCTTTTCGAGGAGCACCTCGCGGGGTGCGCCGACTGCCGCCGGGAGGTCGAAGACCTTCGCGCCCTCAAAACCCGGCTGGCCGAGGCCCCGCGGCGCGCCCTGCCCCCCGCGTTGCGATCCATGATCGCGCGGCGCGCGCGCCCCTCGGCTTGGCGGCGGTGGTTTCCCGTTCCCGGTCGACGTTGGGCCCTGGCCGGTGCGACCGCGGCGGCCCTGGCCGGCGCCGCGGTGTGGGTGCTCCGCCCCGGCGACGCGACGCCGGCCGCCATCGACCTTCAACCCCTTATGATCGCCCACGCCGAGTCGGCCGCCGAGCGGCCTTTGCCCGTCGGCGCTTTTTACGATGAAGACGCCGTTCGTTGGGCTTCCTACGATGAGAGCGACGCCGCTCGTTAGCGCCCTTCTTTGGGGAGCCGCGGGGGGTTTGTGGGCGGCCGATCCCGACGGGGAAGCTCTGGTTCGCCGGGTCTTCGAGGGGCCCCGATCGCCTTACCGCGGCGAGATCACGATCACCCATTGGTCCGGGCCGAACGCCCGGGCCGAGGAAGCCCGCGTGTTCGTCCAAGACCGCGGCACCTACCGGTACGAGTACCTCACCCCGGCCGGCCGGGTGGGGCGCGTGGTGGTCGCCGCCAACGGCGTGGAGCACGTGCTTCGGCCCGAGGGACAACGGGCCCGCGCCAAACCGCTGCCTTCGCCGCTTTCGCCCGAAAAAGAATGGGCCCTCTTTCTCTCCAATTACCGCGTGTCGGCCCCGACGCGGGACCGCGTGGCCGACCGGCCGGTGTGGACGGTGGAGCTGACGCCCTTGACCGAGGGCAAACCCCGGGAGCGGTGGTGGTTTGATGACGGGGCCGGCGTCGTCCTCGCCCTGCGCCGCTACGGCCCGGACCCGGGGGACGCATCGGTCGTCCGCTTCGTTCAGTTCGAGCCGGTGACCCGGTTCGATCCCCGACTTTTCGAAGCCCCCGCCGCCGCGCCGACCACCGACACCCCCGCCGGAGCCGTGGCCCCGCGGGTTCTGCCCTGCGGTTTCGTTTTGAAGGGCGACCGCCGCTTTCAAACCCAGGGCGCGACGGTGACGCAATGGACCTACACCGACGGCCTGACCGTGGTGTCGTTTTTTCAGACGGAAAAACCCGTGCGGCTCGCCCCCCGTGGGCGTCTGGCCGTGGTGCAGGAGCACCGGGGCCCGGCCTATTTCACGGTCATCAGCGACGGGTCGGAGGCGCTTCTGCGTCGCCTCTGCGCCGAATGGCCCGACGACTTGCGGGCCCCTTGAGTCTGTTCTAAAATCCCCCCATCCATGATCGACGTCCAGGGCCTCATCAAGGATTACGACGAAACCCGCGCCGTGGCGGGGGTCTCCTTCACCGTCAATCCGGGTGAAGTGGTGGGCCTTCTGGGCCCCAACGGCGCGGGGAAAAGCACGACCTTGCGCGTGCTCACGGGTTACCTGCCGCCCACCGCCGGAACGGTCAAAATGGCCGGGGTGGACGTGCTGGAGGACTCCCTCGAAACGCGCCGCCGCGTGGGCTACCTGTCCGAAACCAACCCCTTGTACGAATCCCTCGGCGTCTGGGAAGCGCTGGAACTTTTCGCCCGGCTGCGGGAAATCCCGATGGACCGCATCGACGGCCGCCTGCGGGCCGTGGTCGACCAGTGCGCCCTGCGGGACGTCATCGCCAAGGACATCGGCGAATTGTCCAAGGGGTACCGACAGCGGTTGGGCCTGGCCTTGGCCATCCTGCACGATCCGCAGATCCTGATTCTGGACGAACCCACGTCCGCCCTCGACCCGAACCAACAGAAAGACGTCCGGGACCTCATCCTCCGCCTGAAAGAGAAGAAGACCGTCCTGCTCTCCACCCACATCCTGCCCGAGGCCCAGCGGATGTGCGACCGGATCTTGATCATCCACAAAGGGAAGATCGTCGCCCAAGGCACCGTGGCCGAACTTCAAGAACGGCTGGCCGGGGCGCACACGTTTTACGTGCGCCTCAAAGCCCCCGCCGACGCCGCCGCGTTCGCCCTGGCGGGCCTGGCGGGCGTGTCGTCGGCCGACAAGGCCGATGAGGCCGAGCCCGGGTGCCCCGGCTTTACCCTCACGGCCGCCCAGGACCCGCGCGACGCTCTTTCGCGCCTCTCCGCCGAGCGCCGCTGGCCGCTCATGGAGTTGCGGCGGCAAACCGCCAACCTCGACGACATCTTCCGCCAGCTGACGGTGACGCCGTGAATCTCGGCCGCGCGTTGCTGTTGACCCGCAAGGAGTGGAAGGAAAGTTTCAACGCCCCCACGCCCTACATCGCGCTGGTTCTCTTCTTCGTGATCATGGGGTGGCTGTTCACGGGATCGCTCTTCCTCCTGGGCCAGGCCTCCTTGGACGAATTTCTAACCCCGTTGCCGCTCTTGCTCTGCGTGTTCCTGCCGGCCTTCACCATGCGGCTCTTCGCCGAGGAATACAAAACGGGCACTGTGGAAACCTTGGCCACCCTCCCCCTCGACGACGCCGAAATCGTCCTGGGGAAATTCGGCGCCGCCCTGGCGATCTGGGGGGTCTTGATTGCGCTGTCCTTGGTGTACGTCGCGCTGCTCGTCGTCCTGGGCCCGCCGGACCTGGGCCAGGTGGCGGCGGGACTGACGGGCGCGCTGCTTCTGGGCGCGTTCTACGCCGCGCTCGGGCTCTTCGCCTCGTCCCTCACGCGCAGCCAGGTGGTGGGTTTCCTTTTGGGGTTTCTGCTTTGCTTCGGATTCTTTTTGGCGGGGAAATCGGCGGAATACCTTCCCGGCGTGTTCGGCCAACTGCTTTCGTTCCTCGGCGTGGATCGACACTACAACGCCTTTTTAAAAGGAATCATCGATACCCGCGACGTGCTCTATTTTCTCTCGGGCACCGTGCTCGCCTTGGCGGGAACTTTGGCCAGTTTCAACAGCCGGCGGTGGCGATGACGACCTCCGGGGATCGAAAGCGGCGGCTGAGCCTGGTGTCGAGCTCGGGCCTTTTATTATTGATCGGCCTTTTGGCCGGGGTGAACCTCGTCGCCGACCGCCTGTTCGCCCGGTTCGACTGGACCGCCGACAACCGTTATTCCCTCTCCCCGGCCTCCCGGGACCTCGTCCGCTCCCTGCCGGACCCGGTGGTGGTCAAATTTTTCCGCACCCCGTCCCTGCCGGAACCCTACGAAACCCAGGGCCGCTATATCCGCGACATCCTCAATGAATTCCAAGCCGCGGCCAAGACCCCCTGGACGGTCGAAACCATCGCGCCGGACAATTCGGACGCCGCCCTCGGGGAGATAGCGCGTTTGGGGGTTCAATCCGCGCGGTTCACCCAAGTGGCCTCCGATCAGTTCCAAGTGCGGGAAGGGCACCTGGGAATCGTGTTGTACTACCAGGACAAAATGGACACGATCCCCTTCGTGAAGGACGTCAACAATCTGGAATACGAAATCGCCAGCCGGTTGCGGGTGATGAGTCAAAAAAAGAAGAAAACCCTCTTCTTCGTCTCCAACCACAATGAGGTCTCGCCCAACCACATGCGCCAGGGTCCGGCGGGGCGGCTTTTCGAGGAATTTCATGTGGAACCGACCCGGCTGTCCCTCAAAGACAGTCCGGGGATATGGCCCGACGCGATTTTCCTGCTCGGCCCCCAAAACAAGTTGACCGACGACGAACTTGACGCCTTGGACCTCTATTTGTCATCGGGCGTTCCCGTGGTCGTGGCGCTCAACCGGCGGGTGATCCTCCCCAACAGCTTCCGCAGCCTCGCCCAAGACACGGGGCTCGAAACCTATCTCGCCCACTACGGCGTGGACGTCGACCGCGACTTCGTTTTGGATGAGCGCTGCCAGAACATTGTGATGCAAACCCGCGAGAACGCCTTCTACGTGAGTTACTGGCCATTCATCATGGCCAACGACCTCAACAAAAACCACGTCGCCGTGCGGAACCTGGACGTGCTGGCCTTCCCTTACGCCAACGCGGTGTCCCCCTCCTTCGGTGACGGCGCGCCCCTGACTTTCACATGGCTCGCCCGATCTTCGGCGCGCAGTTGGATTTGGGAGGGCGCCTACAACGTCGATCCCCCGAGCCTGGCGACCCAACGCCGGGCCCAGGCGCCGTCCCGCGCGGGCCCATTCACCTTGGCCGCCGTGGTGGAGGGCAGCACGGTGACCTTCCGCGCCCCCCACCGGTCGGTGCCGAACCTGAAACTGGTGGTCCTGGGGACCTCGTATTTCGCCAACCCGCAATTTCCACACCCGGACGGAAACCCGCTTTTCATCCTGGCGCTCGCCCAGTGGCTGACGCAAGACGGCCATTACCTGGCGATGCCGCCCAAAAGTTCCCCCTACCGGCCTCTCCGGATCCTCCCCCCGTGGTTAAAGGTCGTGACCAAAGGGATGGGGTACTTCTTTATCCCGGCCCTGATCGTTTTGGCGGGGGTCTTGCATTGGCGTCATCGCCGCGTGGTGCGCGCCGATGTGCGCCGCTGGATGGAGGGGGGCTCGACCCGTGTTTAATTACCCTCCGTGGATGCGCTCCCTGGCCCTCGCCGCGTTGATCGTGGCGGCCGTGTTCGGCCTCAGCCGCTGGCCGCGCGCCGCCCAGCGGCCGACAACCCCGGCGCCGCCGCGCGACATCGCCAAAGTGGAGATTCGCCGCCCCGAGGGCGCGGTGACCCTGGAGAAGGAAGGGGATCACTGGCGGGTGACCGCGCCGATTCGGGCGCCGGCGGGCGAAGGCCTTTTGACCGGCGTCCAGGCCGCCCTCGACAGTTTGGCTCTCGAAGCCGTTCTGAGCGAACGTCCGGAGAGCCGCGCCCTTTTCGAGGTGGATGAGGCCAGCGGCACTCTCCTGCGCGTGTGGGGCGCCGACGCCGACGCGCCCGCCGAATGGTGGGTGGGTCGCAACACCCCCGACTTCACGCGCGCTTACGTGCGACGGCCCGGGGACAATCGGATTTATCTGGCGCGCGGCCTGGGTCGGGATTTCCTGTACGGCGACGCGAACCGCTGGCGCGAGGGGCGCCTGCTTCCGTTGCCGGCGCAAACCCGCGCCCAGGCCATCCGGGTCGAGCGGGGCACAACGGTCGTTTTGTTGGAGCGATCCACCGACGGATGGCGTGTCAACGGGCAACCCGCCCACCCGATGAAAGCCGAGGGGTTTGAAAACCGGCTGCGCTATTTAACGGCGGAGGATTTCATCGATGGAGCGCCTCCCGCGGCCATCGCGCGGCTCGGGCTGGATCGACCGACAGCGGTCATCACGATTTTCTTGGAGGATGGATCGACACGGGTGGCCCGCTTCGGCCTCACCGAAAAGTCACCGACCACACGCACCGTCGCCCGGCGCGATGGGGACCCCACCTTGTATTGGCTCACCGGCACGCCGGAAGCGCTTTCGGTGACGGCCGCGTTTTTCCGGCCCTAAACCTTCTCTTTCAACCCAGCTTTCGGGACTTGCTGGGGTGTTGACCCGCCAATTGAGCGAGGACGTCCCGGAATTCGTCGACGGCTTCTTCGAAATTGTCTTTGTCCTTCGGGCCGGAGGGCGCGGCCGCGGGAGGGGCCTTGATGGCCTCGGCTTTGGGCGGCGGTGCGACCGCCGCCGCGGGCTTTGATTCCGCCGGGGCCGGCGCGACCACGGACACCACGGCGCCCACCTCCGGCGGGCCCGCCGCCGGGGTCGGGGGCTTTTCGATTGGCAAGCTCCGCGGTCGCATCAATTGAATCGCCATTTCCCCGATGCTCTGCGCCAAATCCATCAACTCGCTTTGGCCTCGAAATCCCAAAGGCACGTTCCGCTCGCCCCGGGCCATCCGTTCCGCCCAACGGCGCATGGCGTTGACCGGACCGATCGTCGCCCGGTATTGCCACAACAAAAAACCGAGCCC
>Ga0268298_10001846_pt1 | contig 24024 bp, 17 predicted proteins | sample WWTPWeurt_MetaG_FD_194462 | JGI IMG/M metagenome (GOLD analysis project Ga0268298, IMG submission 194462) | Activated sludge microbial communities from WWTP in Nijmegen, Gelderland, Netherland - WWTP Weurt | ecosystem: Engineered > WWTP > Aerobic digester > Activated sludge | place...
CGAGGTTCCCATTCAAAAAGCGGGCCCGACGACCGATGTCCGGCGGGACCGCGGCCCGCCGGCGACCCTTCCCGGCCTCGTTCCGCTCATCGCCCGGCTCTATCGCCTGAACCCCAACAGCCCCGAGGACCTCAACACGATCGTCACGGAAAAGGCGCCGTTGGTGGAATCGGCGCTCTTCGGACTCTTCTATTTCGGCGCGATGATGCTGATGTCCTCCCTCGACGTCCTTGCGGCCGGCTATTTCGGAGTTCCCCTCTCTCTCAGCCCAACCGTCTTCAACCAATATTCCCTCTTCGTGCTGGCCAACCTCGCCTTCGGCGCATTGCACGCCCGTGTCTACACGTATCAAGACGGCCAATGGCGGATCGAACAAAATCCGGACGGGTCCCCGAAAACGGCCTCCTGGGCCACGCGCCTGAGCCTGGCCGTGCGCGGCATGGGCATTCACTCGCCGCTTCTTTTGACAAGCTTGACCCCGCTTCTGGGCCCGCTGGTGACCATCCTCGGCGCCGCCGCCACCGTCGTCCTCCACATGGTCCACAACCAGCTGGCCGCCCAATTCGGCTGGCGGGCGTTGACGGTGGGCGGGCCGGCGCCATCCTCCTCGGTCGCGTTCAGACGATTTGCCACCGCGGGACGTTACGCCACGCAACCCGGCGAAAAACCCGCCGACACGGCTCGGCGCTTGGCGGACCTGTCCACGACGGCCGGCGAAATCCTCACCAAGGTCGACAAGGGGACGGCGGCCATGCTGATTCGCCGGATCCTGGATGTTCCCCTTTCCCCCAGCGATTTAACGGACCAATTCGATATCGCCTATGTCGCTGAGGGATCGAATAAAGTCGTTTACCGGGTCAAATTCCACGCTTCAAACAAGGCCGTTTCCAAGCCCTTGGAACTGTTGTTCGCCTTCAAAAAACCGCGCGCGGGCGAAGTCATCGATCGCGGGGAGCTCGAAGCCCTGAAATCCATCGGCGGGAACGGGACCCCCCGCTTCGGTCTCGCCGATTTCATCGAGACGGACGATGGCAAAGAGCAGATCCAATGGTATGTCGAAGAATTTGTGGATGGACAGACCCTGCACGAGATTAAAGCCCATGGCCGGATGGATTCGCGTCTGGCCCGCCAAACCGTCAAAACCCTGTTTGATATCGCGGGCCACTGGGAGGGCCGGATTCCCCGGGACTCCACCCGGCGCAATTTTGTATTGAAAAAAGGGACGGATCGCGTGGTCATGGTCGACGTCGGCGGTGGTTTCTATCGGGTCCTGGGCCCCGAAAGCACCGACGAGGACCGCGCTAAATTCCTTTTCCGCACGCTTCGCAATTTGGGAATGATCGACGACCGGACGGTGGATCGGGAAATCCTTTCCGCCATCCAAACCGAAGCCGGTCGCGATTTCCTTGTTTCCGTTCAAAAATACATTGAAGCGACGGGCGACGCCGTGGCCGACGTCCTCGCCAACGACAAGGTTTACAATGAATGGGAACAAAGTCTTTCCTACTGGCAGCAGTTAAACAAAAACGTTAAGCGGCAGTTGGATGCCTTCTTAAGTGAAAGCCCCGCAACGCCGGCGGCCGCGACGATTCCGGGACTGGTGCCCCTCCTCGCCTGGGCCTACGGCCTCGACAAGAACAATCCGGCCGACCTCAGCCTCATCGTCAACGAAAAGGCCCCCCTGGTGGAATCGATCGTCACCGGCGCTTTCTTTTACGCCGGCGTCGGCTTGATGAGCGCCTTGGGTTCCTTCTTCGGGGTCTCCATCGACCATTCCTTCTTCGCGGCCACCGGCCTTTTCGCCCTCGTCAACGTCGCTTTTGGGTTTTCGCACCGTTCCGTTTATCGATTTGCGCCCCCGGAACCGGGGACCCACGGGTTGGGCCGATGGGAATTGGAGTCCGCCCCGGCCTCCCGGCAAACCCGGTGGAACCTGGCCCTGCGGGGCATGGCCATTCACGCGCCTTTGCTCCTGGCCTTCATGGATCCCTTCGGCGGGCTGTTCCTGGCCCCGCTGGGCGCCCTGGCCGGCGTGGCCCTCCACGCCGTCCACAACCGGGCCGCCGCCCGCTTCGGTTGGACGGCCTTGACCGCCGGCCACGCGCCCACCGCCGGTCCGGCGGCCCCCAAATACATCGACGCGGAAGGCAAAGCGGTCCTGGCCCGGGCGGGCGCGAAACTCCGGGCGAGCGTTGAAAAATTGCGCCGCGGCGGGCGGCTGACCGAGGACGATCACGTCACGGGGATGTTCATTTGCTCCAACAACGAAAGCCGAAGCGCCATATCGGAGATCCTGGCGCGCAAAGCGCTCTTCAATTTCAACAGTTCCCTGGTCCCGGCCGCCGAGAGGGATCAGTTTCAATCCTCCATCAACGCCATTCTGCCCCGGTTGGAAGTGACGTCCCCCGAAGGGACCGTCACGACCCTGACCATGCGCAGCGGGATGAAGCTGGACTTCCCGGAAGGCACGCAGTACAAGGAAGTCCTGCCCGAGGCCCCGGACCCCGAAGCCCTGAAGACGATTCGATTCTTCTCCGCCGGCCTGGGGGCCAACGGGTTCGGACGGACGCGCCATTACCGCGCCGAGGCCCTGAAAGCCAACGTGTCGGCCGTGCCCCCGGAAGTGTATGTTCCGCCCGCCACGACCAAATTTGACGAGAACACCCTGCGCGCCCGCAAACCCGACTTCCTGATCGCCTTCGTCGACACCAAGGCCCTTCGGCCGGACGGACGACCCGCGGCCACAGCCCTGGCGGTTTTGAAAGCCCAGGCCAAAAAACTCGGCTTTGAAGACAAGCTCGTGATTGTTGAAATGCCTGACGAAGAGCCGGACACCCTTTGGCCGAAATTGACCCGGTTCATTCAAACCGAAGTATTGACCGGACTTGGATTCTCGGCCACCAAACCGGCCGCCGCGGCCCCCGCCCACGGCCCGACCCGGGGCGCCGTGGGGTGGTGGGCGCCCGTGGCGAATCGGCTCCTGGACCGGTTCCCCTCCCTGGCGAATTCGCGGAACCTCTCTTTCGCCCTCTTCGGTGCCTTGGAATCGGTGCTGCTTTTGGCGGTGAACTTCCTTCTCCCCTTCACAGGCTACGCCGAAGGCTCCGACCTATTGAACGACGCCACGCTCGGCGTCGCCCTGTTCGGCGCGCATTACGTGAGCGGGATTCTGAACTTCAATCCGGAAACGAAACGCTTTGAACCCGCGCCCGGCACCTTTGGGCGGGCCCTGGGAGCGACCGCCATCGCCTCGACCACCTTTGTTCCGCTGATGATGCTGGACCTGTTCATGACCGGCGGCGTGTCCCATTGGATGACCGCGGCGGCGGGCGCCGCCGGCGTCGCGGCCCACGCGCTTCTCAATGTGCGGGATTCCATCGTTCGCTGGATGGGCGACCGAACGCGCTCGGTGAAAACGCTGGCCACCGCGGCCCTCCTGTCCCTCAACCTCCTGAGCGTTCCCTTGGCTCTTTCCCAAGCCAACGTGGAAAACCCGGCCCTTCCCATGGCCACGCTCGAACGGGCCCAGGTGGCCCGCCTGAACATGTCCCAATTGGCGCCCGGGGAGGCGTCGATGAAGCGGGCCGAACAATGGATGGCGAAGGACAATCCGCTCCTGCAAGCGTCGGCCCAAATGCAGCGGATTAAACTGGAGGGGGCGAACACCCCGGACGACTTAAAGATTTTGACATGGCTGTTGGAAGTGACCCACACCTGGAAACTGGACACCTCGAAAGTCAGCGCCGTGGTCCTCACTTCCAATTTACCGGCCCCGGGAATGTTCAACGATTTAAAAAAGAAAGGCGAATCCGACGCCGAGGCCAAGCGGGTGGTCTACTTGGACCGCAACAACACGGCCCTGGGCCTGTTGGCGACCTGGGCCCACGAAGCCGGCCACATCACCCGGGACAATCGCCAGGTGGCCGAAGCCGACACCCTGGGGGAGGACTCCCGCATCGCCGCCTCACTGCTGCCCTATATTAACGACGCGGCCAAGGATTGGCCGGGGGTTCGGGACCGATTTGGATTGCCGGCCGACCTGGCCTTTTACAATCCCCAGGCCATGGGAGTGTTGGGCGGCACCAACCTTTCGGCCCGGGACGCGTTCTGGCTGCGTTACGACGTGGTTCCCGCCGTCGCGGCCTTCCTGCTGCGGGAGGCCCCGACCCCGGCGCTCCTGAGCCCCAACCACAGCGCCGTCAAGGCGGAAATCAACCGACTGGTTCCCCTCGTGAGCCAGCGGGTGTTCCGGGTCCAGGCGGTCTATGGATTGTCCACCTACAGCATCGGCCTCACCAACGGCCGGGTCACGATCACCTTCATGGACGCCCGCAACCGCGCCTTTCCCATCGATCTCGGCATTCCGGCCGCGCCCAAAACCCCGGAACCGGGATTGCCCGCGGGAACGGGGTCGACCCAAGGGCCCAACGGTCGGCGGCTTCCCGGGACCGGCGAAGAAGACTTCAACGCCTGGGCCCGATTGGCCCTTATGGAAACGCTGTTGGGTTCCAAGGCGGAACCCTTCGAATTTACGATTCCGACCCCGGTCGGGAGCGGCGACTACTGGACCGCGCGGAACTTCAACGAACTCCGTTCCGAATACACGTCGGTGGACGACGCCACGCGCCTGGGCGGTTTTGAAAGCTTCCTCCAACTTCTTTCCAACGACCGGACCGGCGCCCGGCGGTGGATCAACGAACCCGCCCGTCGGGAGCAATTGGCCGAAGGGGCCCTCTTGGCCGCGGGCGCCCGGGCGGCCCAGGATTCGGCCACCACCCTTCACGTCAATTTGTTCGGCTACAAGGGCTGGAGCGCCCGGGAACAGAAGGACATGCGGATTTTCCTCACGGGCCTGGCCGGCGCGGTGCGCCCGGGAACGAATTTAGTCGTCGCGGCCGAAGGAGCCAACCCCCTGGCCGATGTCTTCACCGAGGCCATAAAAACCGGCGCGGCCGCCGTCCATGTGCTGACCCCAGCGCGGGTGCCGGGGCTGGCGGACGCCGAGGGCCGGGTGGTCATGTCCGAAGTGGTGGCCTGGATCAACCGGCCGGAAAACCAGAAATCGGGAATGATGAAGGGCACCCGGATCATCGCCCGGGACGCCAACAGCGTCACCAAAGCCGAAGGCTTCCTGATCATCGGTTTGCAAAAGCTGTCCGAGGCCATCGCCAACGACATTGCGACGATGCTCAAGATCATGACCCAGGCGTAATTCGCCTCGACCACGAAACACAAAGATTCAAAGCGATCCCCGCGGCCCTCCGCGGGGATTTTTTTGGGGGTTGGGAGGTTGCGTTACGGAAGGGCGGCGGGTTCGGAGGGGTCTTTGGTCAACGCGGGGGCGTCCTGCACCCGTTCCAGTTTTTCCTGAAAACGGTCCAATCGCCGGCCCGCGTCGTCGTGCTTCACTTTGGCGTTGGACAGGTGCTTGCCCAACACCTCGAATTCCTCGGCAAATCGTTCAAAATCCACCCGCAGGCGCCCCAGGTCGTCCATGATGCGGCGGGCGTTCTCTTCGATCTGAAACCCCCGCAACCCCATGGCGATGGCCTGAAGATAGGCGTAGAAGCTTCCCGGGGACACCGGAACCACCCGCCGTTTCAGGGCGTATTCCACCAGGGCCCCGTCGGACCCGGCGTTGTCGTCCTTCACGATGCACTCGTAATAAACGTTTTCGGCCGGGATGTACATCAAGGCGAAATCGTAGGTGCCTTCGTCCGGCAGGATGTATTTGGCGGCGATGGCGTCCACGTGTTTGCGCACGTCCTGGGTGAACTTCTTTCGAAGGGCGAGGCGGTCCTCTTCCGATTTGGCCTCCAACACCTTGCGGAAGTTTTCCAGGGGAAATTTGGCGTCCACGGGGACCAGGCGCTCGCCCAAGCGGATGACCGCGTCCACGGTTTCCCGGGACCGGAAGGCATACTGCAGAGTGACGTTTCGGGCGGGCAGGATTTGGGACAGGAGATCGGTGAGGAAATATTCCCCCAGGCCGCCCCGAAGCTTCGGCGCCCGCAGGATGTCCTGGAGGCCGGCGATGTCCTTTCCCACTTCAAAAATCTTTTCGGAGGCCTGCCCCAGGGCGCCCAGATTCTTTTGAACCTCCCCCACGACCCGTGCCGCGTTGTCCAAACGGTCCCCCACGGATTTCTGCCCCTCCAACACCTGCCGGGAGACCGCCTCCATCTGCCGGTTGACCTCGGAGGTGAGGCGGGAAAGGTTTTCGGCGAGGGCCCGGGACTGGGACTGGCTGGACTCCGCCGATTGTTGCCGCAGAAGATCCAACTGTTGCTGGAGAAGGGTCAGGCCGTTGTCCGGCGCGGTGGGGCGACGGCCCCAAAGCGCCCAAAGGAATCCGACGGCCAGGAGGACCGTCAGAACCAACAGCCACGCCGTGGGTTGAGTCATTTTATGGACGGGAACTTCGGGGGGCAAACCGCTCCCGCAGCAAATCGATCCACCGGTGGAGGGCGTTTCGAAGCCGCAGGGTTTCCTGGGTGAACCGCTGATGGTCGGGCCGGGACCAGTGGCGGACGGGGATCTTGGAAAGAAGGCCCACGCAGGCGTCCGTCCGGGCCAGGGCCCGACGGCAGAAAACGATGTTCCCCTTCACCCCGGTGGGGTCGTAGCCCAAACGGTGCCCCTCGGCCACCAGGCGGGGAATGGCCTGGGCCACCCGCCGCCATTCGGCCAGGGCTTTTTGGAATTCCTGGTGGGAGCGGCTTTTGTAGGTTTTGGCCAAAAACTTTGAAAAGCGGGCATCGATCAAAAGAACGACCCGGTAGGCGTAGCACTTGGCCTGGCAATAGATGGGCAGGGATTCGTGGTCGGCCCCTTGTTGCCAAAACTTAAGGCCCGGCGGGGTGTGGGGTTCCTCGGAGGGCTCTTCGCCGGTATAGTGAAAGGACCGGGGCGGCGTGTTGGGACTGTCGGGATCCATGCCGAAGCGGCGGAGAACTTGGCGGAAGGACAGGGAGGGGTCCGCCGCGGGGCGTTCCGGGGGGGTGCCCACCCAGTGATAATCCCGGATCAGGCGTTCCTGGGCGTCAAAAAACTTCTCCCAATCCTCTTCCTCCCAGGATTTGTCGAAGTTGATCCCTTTAAAATAATCGTCCGGCCGGGGTTCCATGCCCCCATTATACCACAGCCTCGTCGGAAAACGACCCCGCGGGTCCCGGTTTAGAGGCCGAGGATCTTCACGACCACCCGTTTGCGGCGTTGGCCGTCGAATTCCATGTAAAAAACCTGTTCCCAGGGCCCCATATCCAGTTTCCCCTCCGTGATGGGCAAAAAGGCCTGGTGCCCCACCAGCGTGCGTTTCAGGTGGGCGTCGGCGTTATCCTCCCCGGTGCGGTGGTGTTTGTAGTCCTCGGCCGGGGCCAGGGGGCTGAGGGCCTTGCCCCGGGCCGGATCGCCCGGAAAGGAAGCCGGGGCCAGCTTTTCCAGCCAGGCCATGACGTCTTCTTTAAGACCGGATTCCTCGTCATTGACCCAAATGGCCGCCGTGATGTGCATGGCGGAAACAAGGCAGAAACCCTCCCGAACGCCGCTTCTCTTCACCCGGGCTTCGATTTCCTCCGTGATGTTGACGAGGTCCTTGCGTTTGGGCGTCGTGAACCAAAGGTAATCGGTAAAGGTTTTCATGGGGGCGGTGTTTCCTTTCCGGTCGATGGGGCCAACACCCGGCGGTCGTAGATGGAGAGGATCAGCGAAGCCCCCAGGGCGTCCAGGGCCACGTCCCGAACCTTGGCATACCGGCCCGGCACAAAGGATTGATGGAATTCATCCGACGCCGCGTAGAGAACGCAAAAAAGGAGGGCGCCCCCCAGCACGATCCGCCGGGGACGGTTCCCCGCCCGCAGGGCCTGGGCGGTCAAAAAAGCCAAAAAACCATACTCGATCAAATGGGCCATTTTTCGGGACATCGTCGCCGGGAGGGGCGCCCCGCCCTGGGTTCGATCCGGAAGGGCCGAAAGGGCGAAGATGATCCCGCACCACACGGCCACCGCGGCCCACCATCGGCGGGCCGTCACGCGAGCAGGCCCTTTTCCCGGAAGCTGAAATGGCCGCCGTTGCCGACGATCAAATGGTCCAACACCGGGATGCCCACCGTTTGGGCGGCTTCCTCCAGTCTGCGGGTGAGTTGCTTGTCCTCCGCGGACGGCGTGGGATCCCCGGAGGGGTGGTTGTGAACAAAGATGAGGGAAGCGGCGTTGGCCGCCAGGGCCGAAGCCACCACCCGGCGCGGGTAAACGGCCGCCTGGTCGATGGTTCCCTCCGACAGACGTTCCCGGCCCACGACCCGGTTTTTGGTCGAAACAAAAATCACGTCAAAGACTTCGTTCTTGAGCCCCTCCAGGGAAGCCCGGCAGTAGCGGATCACGGCCTCGGGCGAGTTGAGCAAGTCGGTTTTTCGGGCCTCGGATTCGAAATAGCGTTCCATGGTTCCCCGGAGGACCGAAAAGAAGAAAGACACCGACGGGCCGACTTGGGGAACGGATTCCAGTTCCGATCCCGAGGCATCCAGAACGCCTTTCAACGATCCAAAACGGCTTAAAAGCGCCTTGGCCAAGGGTTTGGTGTCCCGGCGGGGCACCGCCTGGGTCAGCAATAATTCCAAAAGTTCGTAATCGGGAAAGCCGGCCGAACCGGCCCGACGCCAACGGTCCCGCAGACGGGCCCGATGACCGGCGGAATTAGGGGAGGAGGTCATTCGGCGACATTTTATCGGAAGGTCCGCCGTCAAACAAGCCCGCCAGGCCGCGGGCCATCGTTTCAAAATTTTTTTCGTCCGCGTCGATCGCGTCCCGGGGCGTTTCCATGATGTAAGCGGCGTCTCGTCGATCGGCCCGGGCAAAAAACGCCCGGAGATTTTCGATGCCGATGAGGCCTTTCCCGAGGTGGTTGTGCCAATCCAGTCCGCTCCCCCGGGGAGCCGCGGAATCGTTGACATGGAAAACCCGGATCACCGAAAGGCCCACCGATCGGTCCAAGGCCTTCGCGGTTTCCTCGATGCCCGACGGCGTGGACAGGTCCCACCCCGCCCCCCAGGCGTGGCCGGTGTCGAAACAAAGACCGGGCCGGCGATTGGAGGGAAGCGCGTTTAAAAGGGCGGCGACTTCGGCAAAATCCCCCCCCAGGCGGCGGCCTCCGCCGGGAACGTTCTCGAGCAATATCGACACCCGGCCGGGGGCCAACGCGGAGGCCTCCCGGACGGCGTCCCGAAACCGTTCGACGCCCTCGGCCGGTTTCCGCCCGGGCGAGGCCGCGCCGGCGTGAATCACAAAGGCGTCGGCGCCCAGGGCCTCGGACCGACGAAGCTCCTCCGCCAAATGGAGGATGGACCGCCGATGGGACTTCTCCTCCGAAACGGAGAGATTGGGAACGAAGGCGGAGTGAATGAGGAGGGGCGAAAGTCCCAGGGATTCCCGAAGTTGGCGGAAGGCGGCGACCGTGTCGTGGTCCCACCCCGGCCCCCGCCACCGCCGGGGGTGCCGGGCGAACATCTGAAGGGTTTGGGCGCCCAACCCCGCCGCCCGACGGAGAGCCGTCACGGGACCGTTTCTGACCGACACGTGGAGTCCAAGGCGCATGGTTTGTTGACAATCCTCGACGGAAAAGAGAAAATGTTATTGTTTCGGTTTGGCAGCGCCCTTGCCGGGGTGGCGAAATGGCAGACGCGTGAGACTCAAAATCTCAAGTGGCTTAGGCCACGTGGGGGTTCAAGTCCCCCCTCCGGCACCAATTTAAAACCCGCGTACCTCAAGCACGACACCCACCGCGAAAGTGGTGGTTCACAGCGGCCGGCCTGGGACCAAGTCCCAGGTTTAAAAGTCCCCTCCCTGCCGCCACGCCGGTTTCTGGCGTCGTCCCCCCTCCGGCACCAATTTAACCCGCGTACACCAGCACGATACCCGCCTCGAAAGTGGGGGTTCACAGCGGCTGGCCTGGAACGAAGTTCCAGGCTTAAAAGTTCAATCCTCCCCGCCACGCGTTGCCGCTAGGCAACGTCCCTGTTTGTAGGAAGGGGCCAAGACCTCACCAACGCCCCTGCTTGCTGCGCGGATACGCGCGGCCCCTGTTTGTGGAAAGAGGTCGGAAGGAGCCATCAACCCAAAAACGTCCCCCCTCCTGCACCAAACATCTAAACTTCCGAGTGCAGTCGTTCCTTCCCGTTTTTTGTGAACAAGTGCAACTTGTCCAAATCAAAAACCACTTCCATGGGTTGGTTCATTTCCAAGGGGTTGTCCGGATGAACCCGGGCCAAAAAGCGCGACCCGCCGGCGTCCAGATGCACGTGAGTTTCGGCCCCGATGGGCTCCAGCAGCTGAACAATGGCGATGACCGAATTGCCCTCCGTGACCCCGCCCGATTGGAAAAGTCGGTCGTGAATGTCCTCGGGCCGAATGCCGAGAAGAATTTCCTGACCGTCCTTGAGGAACCCCGACCGCCGGTAGCGCGGGGGCAGTTTGATTTGGAAATGCCCCTGGTCGAGCCAGAGACTGTCGCCCCGGTCCAACACCGTGACGTGGAAGAAATTCATGGAGGGGCTTCCGATGAATTCGGCCACGAAACGGTTCTTGGGCCGCCGGTAAAGGTCCAGGGGCGTGCCCACTTGTTGAACGGCGCCGTCCTTCAACACCCCGATGCGGTCCCCCAAGGTCATGGCCTCCACCTGGTCGTGGGTCACGTAAATCATGGTCGTCTGAAGCCGCTGGTGAAGGCGCAGGAGCTCGCCCCGGGTTTCGGCCCGCATTTTGGCGTCCAGATTGGAAAACGGCTCGTCAAACAGAAACACCCGGGGTTTGCGAACAATGGCCCGGCCCACCGCCACCCGCTGCCGCTGACCGCCGGATATTTCGTTGGGTTTGCGGTCCAGAAGCGGGGTCAGTTCCAACATGTCCGAGGCCTGGCGAACCCGGGCGGAAACCTCCTCGTCCGAATAGCCCCGCATGCGCAGACCGAAGGCCATGTTGTCGAACACCGTCATGTGGGGATAGAGGGCGAAATTCTGGAAAACCATGGCGATGTTTCGGGACTTGGGCGCGTCGTGGTTCACCACGCGGCGGTCGATCAGAATTTTCCCGTCCGAGACGTCGTCCAAGCCGGCAATCAGGCGAAGCAGGGACGTCTTGCCGCATCCCGAGGGTCCCACCAGCACAAACAATTCCCGGTCTTCCACTTCCAGGCTCACGTTCTGCACGGCGGGCACCAGGCCGTACCATTTGGACACGTTTTGAAGAACGACGCGGGACATGGTTAACCTTTCACCGGCGCGGTGGAGGAAGACGTCGACCCGGGGGCGCGCCACGCCACGACCCGATCGCGTCCGGCCCGTTTGGCTTGGTACAAGGCGTGGTCGGCCTGGGCCATCAAATCGGACAGCGCCGGCCGACCGGGAAGGTAGGCGCTCACGCCGGCGGAGATCGTGAACCGAATCAAGGCCTCCCGGTCCCGAAGGGGCGATTCCGCCGTCAGCTGACGCAGGCGTTCAAACCAGGCGAACACCTCCACCTGGGAATCCATTTCCATGATCAGAGCGAATTCATCGCCGCCGAAGCGCCCCAACGTTACCCCCGGGTGGGCGAGGCGGCGCACCATCTGGGCCAAGTGAACCAGCACGCGGTCCCCGATCACGTGGCCCCAACGGTCGTTGAGTGTCTTGAAGTGGTCGATGTCCATCAGGGCGAAGAAAAGCGGCGTGTTGTAGCGATGGGATTTTCGAAGCGCGTCCTCCAGACGTTCGGTCAAGCTGCGCCGAAGAAAAGCCCCCGTGAGGGCGTCGTAGCGGCTCCGCTCCGTCATTAGGTCGTAAAGATCCGCTCGGCGCAATCCGATGGACACCAACTTCCGCTCGATGTTGAACCCCTCCAGGCTGTCCTCCATCCGTTGGGGCTCCACCTCGACCACGCCCATGGCGAGGATGTCCTTGTCCCAAGTGAAGGGGATCAACAGGCACGTGGACCCGAAAGGTTGGCCGGGAAACGAAAGTTGGCGGGCGCTGGCCGCGTAGCGCCGAATTCGCCGCGATCGGGCGATGGAAGGATGGGCGGTCATGAACCGGATCCAATCCTGGGCGTTAAAAATGCCGTCGGTAAAGGCCGTCGACCAATTGCCGTTCAATTGCCGCCGAAGGATCAGGCACCCTTTCACGCCCGTGCGTTTTTTCCACATATGGCCCAGGGTCTGGAGGATTTCGCCCGCTTCCAGCTTGGTGGCCATGACCTGCACCAGGGCGAACCGGTTCTGCAAACGCTCCAGGTTGTCCTGAAGTTCGTTTTTCTCCCGCACGATGGCGTCGTGCCGGTGGGCGCTTTTGGAGCGCTGCTCCGACAGGTGGGATTTTCGACGGGCGAATTCCCGCTCCAGTCCGCTCTGATATCGCCGAAAATAAAAAGGCACCAGGGCCGCCAGGCCGAGCGTTCCCCCGTGAAAGGCCAGGTCCCAGAGGGCGCCGGCGTCCCCCCAGGCGTGAAAAACGGCGAACGCGCCAAAGACGGCCGCGATCAAAAATCCCCGGGCGTCCCGCCAATGGATGGACACCCAGAGGACGGGCACGGCCCCCCAAAACAACAGAGCGTGGGCCAGTTCAGGCGTCATAGTTGCACACCCGGTTTCGGCCGCCGTTTTTGGCGGCGTAGAGGGCTTCGTCCGCCCGGCGGATCAGATCCTCCTCGGCGGTCACTTCGTCCTTCAAGCAGGCGACCCCGGCCGAAAGGGTGATTTTTATTTTTTTCGCCCCCCACCGAAACGGCGTCGTGGCGATCGTTTTGCACAGCCGCTGGGTGAATCGAAAAGCGTCGGCGCCCCGGGTGTTGGGCATGAGGACGACGAATTCCTCGCCGCCGTAGCGTGCGACGAAATCCGTTTCCCGGGCCTGGCCCGTGACCAGCCGCGCCAGCCACCGGAGCACTTCGTCGCCGATGTGGTGGCCGTGCAGGTCGTTCACCTTTTTGAAATGGTCGATGTCGAGCAACACGAGCGTGAAGGGCCGGCCCTTGTGCCGGGCCTTGGCAAACTCTTCCTGAAGTCGTTCGTTGAAATAGCCCCGGGTGTACACGCCGGTCAGTTCGTCCGAAATCGCGAGGGCTTCCGTCTGGGAGAAGCGCTCGGTGTTGCCCAGGGCCAGGGCGATCAAATCCGAGGCGATGGAGGCCAGGCGCAAATCGTGGATTTCAAAGGGCGCGTCCGGATTCTTGGATTCCAGCAGGATCCAGCCCAAGAAGTTTTCCCGGCCTTTGACCGGCAGGACGATGACCAGTCCCTGGTCCCAGGTCGGCACGGTTCCGGCGCGGGAGGCGAGAAGCCGCGGCTGACCCCACTGGAGCATTTTCATGCCCAATTCGTCCTCGGGGCTCGGGGCGTCGGGTTTGGGAAACATGTGGAGGGAGACCCGCGCCCGGGGGAACATGGCGCTCAAGCCCGTTTGGGCTTTGCCGAGAAGTTCCTCGCGGTGATAGGGACCGATGAGATCGTCGGTGAACAGCTGAAGCCGATCGAAGGCCACGATCCGGGCGCGGCTGTCCTCGATCAAGGCCCGGGTGCTGTCCACGTCGGTTTGCGTGTGGGCCAAATCCATTTCCAAGCCGTCCCACTCTTCGTGAAATCGATTCCAGGCGGTTTGTCGTCGACGGTCGAACAAATTGAGGACGGCGAAAACGGTCCAAAGAAGGGCGATGTGGGCGGCGAAGAGGAGGCGGGCTTGGGGGGCCGTGGAAAAGAAAAAGCCGAGGAGGCCGAGACCGGTGGCCGCGAGCGCGGCGCCGAAACTCCACCCCAACCCGGCGCCGAGATAGAGGAGAAGTTCGAGCCCGACAAACAGGGGAAAGACGTCCGCGGCGGGCCAGGGACCGCGCACCATGGCCCAGACGATGAGTCCGCCGAAGAGGGGCAAACCCACCGGGCCCAAAAAAAGCACGACGGTCGGGGCCCAACGGCCCCGCCCCATCAACGAGGCCAACATCAGAGGCTGCGATTCCGGAAGAGAGGCCGGGGTCATCGGTGGCACCGTCGGCTCATGTTGTTCCTTCCCGGACGTGGACGCTCATCGGAGCTCCTCCGGCGGAGGGCCTCCCATTCCCGGCCGCCAAAAAAATATCCCGCCCCCGCGCGGCCCCTCCGCGACCCCGCCCGGAAACGCGCCGCGTTTTCGGCCGGAGATCCGCGTCGTCGCTGTCAATCGTGATGTCGATGGGTGTCGAGGTCTCGGCTAAACTTCACTTAAGTATACCCCGAATACCGAATTGGTCAATAGCAAAACGAATCTACAAATAGAGTCGTTTTAGCGTGCGCGGCGGTTTTTTCTGTGGAGCGCGCCGACGGCGGCGGGGAGACGCCGCGGAAGGGGCGACGCCCGGACGCGGCTAAATGTTTTTAGCGCCGGCCCATTCCTGAGCCTTCGTCAGCAATTGCTGGGTGAGGGCCGCGGTCGGCGATTCGGCGTAGGCGCGGAGAAGCGGTTCGGTGCCGCTGGGCCGCAGCAACACCCACGAGCCGTCCGTCAAAACGACTTTAAGACCGTCGGTGTTCCGGGTTTCCTTGACGGCCACACCCCCGACTTTGGCCGGAATACGTTTGGTCACGGTCGCCACCCAGGCGGCTTTGTCCACCACCGGCGCCTTCAGGGGGTGATCCACCCGGGAGAATTCGGAGGCGCCCAACTTGTCCGTCAACTCTTTGCGAAGAACGGACAGCGGCTTGCCCGCGGCCAGCACCGCCTCCACCAGCAGGAGGCCCGTCAGCACGCCGTCCCGCTCGGGACCCCAAAGGCCCACGCCGTACCCGCCGGATTCCTCCCCGCCCCACAGGACGCGGATCTTCGCCATTTGATCGGCGACGTATTTGAACCCGACCGGGACTTCGACGAACGGCAGCTTGTACTCTTTGGCCAAACGCTCGGAAAGATACCCCAGGGAAACGGCCTGCACCACCGCCCCCTTCAATTTGCGGTTCTCGACCAAGTGCCGCAAAATGAGCGGGAACACGGCGTGGGGCGGGAGATAGACGCCCTTTTCGTCAACGGCGCCCAGACGGTCACCGTCCCCGTCCACCGCGACGCCCAACACGGCCTTCTGCGCCCGGACCGCTCCGGACAACGCCGCCAAATGCCGCTCAATGGGTTCCGGGGACACGCCGCCGAACAGGGGATCCCGTTCGACGCGCACCGCCTCGCCGCCCAATCCCAGGGCCGCGCCGGCCGCGGCCCACAGGACGCCCCCGGTCCCGTGCATGGCGTCGAACACGACCCGGGTGGATCGCGCTTTTTTCCAGAAGGCCCGGTCCAGCCGGGAGAGCAAATGGGCCAGATAGGGCTTCGCCAAATCCCGTTGTTCCAATTCCACCGACGGCGGCCGAGGCGTTTCGGGCTCCACCAAGGTTTCCACCTTGGTCGTAAAGAGCGGATCGGCCGACCGACCGGGGGGCAGTTTAATCTTGAAACCGTTGTAGGCCGGGGGGTTGTGGCTCGCGGTGATCATGACGCCCGCCCGGGCGCCGGCTCCCTTCAACGCGAAGGACAGGGCCGGCGACGTGGTCGGACCCTGGCCGAGAAGAACCCGGTGACCCCGGGCCGCCAGGACGCCGGCGGCCGTCCGAGCGAATTCTTCCGACAGGAAACGATGATCGTGACCGATCACCACCCGGGATTTGGACGGCAACGCGCGGGCCAGGGCGTCGGCCACCCGCCGCACGTTCGCGAAGGTGAAATCCCGGGCGATCAAGCCGCGCCAGCCGTCGGTGCCAAAGAGAATCGGTTCCGTTTTGATGGGGGTCATGGGGGGGGTCCTTGGTGGAAGTCAGTCGTCCTTGAATCCCCGGCCCGGACGGATCAGAATCACCTGCCCGGGTCGAAGTCGATGGGCGTTTTGAATTTTGTTTTCCCGCTGGATGGCCGCCGCGGTTGTTCGGTAACGCTGGGCGATGCGGCCGAGCACGTCGCCCTTTCGCACGGTGTACTTGAGATAGCCGGGCGAGGGCGTCCAATCTTTCACTTTGTTCAGTTCCTCGAGAAAGCGCGCGCGCGTCCCGGCCGGGACGTTGAAAGAGAAACGGGATTCGTTCCGGGGCGTGCACCACAGGCGGATGGAGGGGTTCAACTCCCGAAGGACCTCCTCCGTCGTTTTGGCGCAGGCGGCGGCGATTTTGAGGTCCAAGGGTTTTTCGAGCACCACCTCGTCGGGCGGGGCCGACGCGGCCGTGGCCGACGTTTCAAACCCGTAGGCCTTGGCGTTTTCCCCGACCAAGACGGCCGCCATCAGCTTGGGCACGTATTGTTCCGTTTCCATCGGAAGCCCCTGGCGTTTGGACAACAGCGCGAAATCCGTCGATCGGGTGAATTCCAAATCCCGCTGAATCCCGTACATGCCCCGGTTGTAGGCCGCCAAGGCCAGATGCCAATCGTCGAACCAGTCGTGAAGGCTTTTCAGGGTCTGAAGCGCCGCGTGGGTGGCTTTCGAGGGATCGCGCCGTTCGTCCACCCAGTAGTTGATTTTGAGCCCCGCGTATTTGGCCGTGGACGTCATGAATTGCCACATCCCCACCGCCCCGGCCCGGGACACGGCGAACGTTTGATATTCGCTTTCGACGATGGGCAAATACAGCAGCTCCCGGGGGAGCCCGGCCTTTTCAATTTCGGCCAGGATCATGCCCCGGTGCCGGGCCATCCGGTTCAACGCCTCTTGAAAACGACTCCGCAGGGGCCCGGTGTAGAGGCCGATGAATTTCTTGACCAGGGGATCCTCGGGATCCAAATGGATGGCGTAGCTCTTGGTGGAAGAGACCACCGGCTCGACGATCGGAGCGGCGTTCAATTCCTCTTGGGTCACGGGTTTGACTTCCGTGGCCGGAGGGCAGTCCCCGGGCCGGGGAAGCGGGCCCACGTCCGCCATGTTCAAGAAGGTGGCGATGTCGCTTCGCAAATCGAGAACCGTCGCGTCGTCCGCCTGGTCCGCCAGGGTTTTCAACGTGCGGCTGTACCGGCGCCGGGCCGTCCGGACGTCCCCGGCGGCTTCGGCCGCCAGACCCTCCTGGAACAGGTTTTCGGCCCTCTCCAGCCAAGCCGGTTTTTCCGCCGAAGTCTCGGTTTCCGTCGACAAAGTGATGATTTCGGTCGTCTGAACGCCCGGGGCGATGGCCCCGAGATCGGCCGCGGTCTCATCGGCCCGGACGGCCGCGACGCCCGACAAGAAAGCCGCGAAAAGGACCCCGCGCTTCACAGGGGCGCCCGCCGAATATCGGCGCCCACGGCGCGCAGTTTTTTCTCCAGGGCCTCGTATCCCCGGTCCAGGTGGTACACCCGGAGAACTTTGGTAACGCCCCGGGCGGCCAAGCCGGCCAACACGAGCGCCGCGCCGGCCCGCAAATCGGAACACATGAGGGGGCACCCCGACAAGGTCGCCACGCCCTCCACCGTCGCCCGGGAACCGCGAACGTCCACCCGGGCCCCCAACCGCTGGAGCTCCTGGGCGTGGAGGAATCGATTTTCAAAAATGGATTCGGTGATCACCGATTTGCCCCGGGTAACGGCCATGAGCGCCATCCACTGGGCCTGCATGTCGGTGGGGAAACCCGGATACACCTTGGTGGTGACGGACACGGGACGAAGGGGGCGGGTCCAGCGCGCCACCAGGTCCGACCCGTCGGCGCGCACCGTCAAACCGGCTTTTCGAAGCGCCGCGAGGACCGCCGACAAGTGGTCGGCCCGGGCGTCGGCCACCCGGAGGTGGCCCCGGGTAATGGCCGCGGCGATCAACAGCGTCCCGGCCTCGATCCGATCGGGGATCACCCGGTGGTTCACGCCGCCCAAACGGTCCACGCCGTCGATGACGATGGTGCTCGTCCCCGCGCCGGACACCCGGGCCCCCATGCCGAGGAGCATGTCGGCCAAATCGGTGATTTCGGGTTCCCGGGCCGCGTTCTTGAGCACCGTCCGGCCCCGGGCCAGGGCGGCGGCCATCATGACGTTTTCCGTGGCGCCCACGCTGGCGAAGGGGAGTCGAAGGGTTTTCCCGCGCAAACGGCCGGCGGCGGCGACGTATCCCTCCTGAACCGTCACTTTGGCGCCCAGGGCTTCAAAAGCTTTAAGATGGAAGTTGATGGGGCGGGCGCCGATGGCGCAACCGCCGGGAAGGGACACGTGGGCGCGCCCCAAGCGGGCCAACAAGGGGCCGAGCACGACGGCGCTGGCGCGCATCCGGCGGACCAAATCGTAGGGCGCTTGGTGCTGGAGGGCGCCGCGCCGCCGGACCGTCACCGTACCCCGCTGAAAAGACACCTTCTTCCCCAATCGCTCCAGCAGGCGGACGGCGGTTCGAATGTCCTGCAGATCCGGCACGTTGGTCAGCTCGCAGGGGTCGTCGGTGAGGAGCGTGGCGAAGAGGCAAGGGAGCGCGGCGTTTTTGGACCCCGACACCCGGACCCGGCCCGCCAGCCGACGGCCCCCCCGAAGGACAAACCCGTCCAATCGCATCATCGGCGCCCCCCCACATACCGGTCGATGCCGGCGAAATCTTTTTCCGTTCGCACGTCCCGGAAGTAACCGCTCACGAGCGTCGCCACGGCGGGCGCCTGCCCCCGGCCCACTTCCAGGAACACCCCCCCGCCCGAACGAAGGACCCGGGCGGCCTGGGGAACAAACCGACGAATGATGTCGAGTCCGTCGGGCCCTCCCAACAAGGCGGCCCGGGGCTCCCGCCGCACTTCGGGCGCCAACCCGGCCCATTCGCCGTCTTCCACGTAGGGCAAGTTGGCGACCAGACCGTCCACGGCGCCGTCCCCGATCCCGGCCAGAAGATCGGCCCGCTGAAATTCGATTCGATTTTCGAGGCCCCATCGGCGGGCGTTCCACCGGGCCACGGCCAGGGCGGCCGGGGAAAGATCAATGGCCGTCACCCGGGCGTTTGGCCACCGACGGGCGATGGCCAGGGCCAGGGCCCCGGAACCGGTGCCGCAATCCACCCAACGATTCAGTCCCGCCGGGCCCCCGTCGCTCTCCATTCGACGAACGGCCCAATCAAAGAGCCCTTCGGTCTCGGGCCGGGGGATGAGGACGTCGGGGGTCACCGTCACCGTGAAATCCAGAAAATCCCATTCGCTGATCAAGTGGGCCAGGGGGGTTCCCGCGGCCCGGCGAATCGTCCATTGATCAAGGGAAACAAAGGCCTCGGCGCTCAGGGGTTCCCGCAGGCGGGCAGGCAGGGTGTCCTTGGAAAAAGCGGCGGCCCGGGCCACCAACTCCAGGGCTTCCCGATCGGCGTTGGGAACGCCGCGCTCCGTCAACCGCTGGGTGACCCGCTTTAATCCGTCGGCGACGGTGGGGGTCATTGGGGAGCCTCGAGCGCCGCCAGCTTCTGGGCTTTTTCCGCGTCGGCGAGGGCCTGGAACATGTCGTCCAATCCACCCTCCAAAATGCGCGGCAGATTGTGAAAATTCTGGTTCAGGCGGTGATCGGTCACCCGGTCCTGGGGAAAATTGTAGGTGCGGATTTTTTCGGTTCGTTCGCCGGATCCCACCTGGCTGCGCCGGAGGTCCCGCCGCTGGGCGTCCAGACGCTCCTGCTGGGCTTGGTAGAGCTTGGTTCGAAGCATGGAAAAGGCCTTGGCCCGGTTTTTCATCTGGCTGCGCTCGTCCTGGCAGGCCACGACGACGCCGGTGGGCAGGTGGGTGATGCGGACGGCGGATTCGGTTTTGTTGACGTGTTGCCCCCCCGCCCCGGAGGCCCGGTATACATCGATGCGCAAATCCGCGGGATTGATCTGAATGTCCACGTCGTCGGCTTCCGGCAGGACGGCCACGGTGGCGGTCGAGGTGTGAACCCGGCCCGACGCTTCCGTGGCGGGCACCCGCTGAACCCGGTGGACGCCGCTTTCGTTTTTAAACCGCCCGTAAGCGCCCAATCCACGCAACCCGAAAATGATTTCTTTATAGCCGCCCAGCCCGGTGGGGCTCGAGGAATAGGGCTCGACGGCCAGGCCGTGATCGGCCGCGTAGCGGGTGTACATGCGGTAGAGATCGCCGGCAAAAAGGGCGGCTTCGTCCCCTCCGGTGCCGGCTCGAATCTCAACGATGACGTCGCGCTCGTCCTGGGGATCCCGGGGCAGAAGGAATTCCTCCAGCTCGCGGTTCAACACCGTTTCGCGGGCGCGGAGGGTCGTCAATTCCTCCTCCACCAGGGCCCGGAGATCGGCTTCGTTGGATTGGAGAAGGGGCTGGGATTTTTCGATGTCGGCTTCGACCCGGCGGAGTTCCGCCGCCTTGGCGGCGGCCGGTTCCAGGCGCTTGAATTCCCGGGCCAAGGCATTGTACTCGGCCGTGCCTTGGATCGCGGGATCGGCCAAGCGATGTTGGGCCTGGGCGTAGCGCTCTTCCAGTTGTTGGAATTTGGGGTTCATGAGACCCCGGCCGCCCCGGTCACCGGGAGCAACCGACGGAAGGGAAGCTACTTGCCAGCCTTAGCGGCGGTTTTTTCGCTTTTGGGTTTCGGCTTGGCGCCCGCTTTGGGCGTGGTGCGGAGAACTTTGTCGGCTTTTTTGGCCGCGGGGCGCGCCGGAGCGGCCGCTTTTTTGGCCGCGGGCTTGCGGACCACGGTTTTGCCGCCGGTGGCGGCGTAGCGCTTCTCAAAACGCTCCACGCGACCCGCGGTGTCGACGAGCTTCTGACGACCCGTGTAGAACGGGTGGCAGGCGGAGCAAATTTCAAGGCGGATCTGGGACGCGGTGGAACGGGTGACAAAGCTGTTCCCGCAGGCGCAGGCCACGGTGACGACATTGTAATTGGGGTGAATGCCTTCTTTCATTTCAACCTCTCTATGGGGAGACGCGTTTCCAACAAAAAGCCCCGGCGGGCAAAGCCCCGCGGGGCGTCCAGGAATGGCTTATTATACCTAAAAAATGAACTTTTTGGGGTTTAAGGAATTGCCGAAACGGTCGCGCACTTCGAAGTGAAGGTGAGGGCCCGTGGCCAGCCCCGTGGCGCCGACCCGGCCGACCAGGTGGCCTTTGGCGACCCGCTGGCCTTCGGTCACGTCGATTTGGGAAAGATGCCCGTACCAAGTGCGGAGGCCGCCCTGGTGCTTAATGATCACCAGTTTGCCGTATCCCCCGCGCCAGCCGCAGAAAATCACCGTGCCCTCCCGGGACGCCTTTACGGGGAAACCGTAGGGGCGGGGCATGTCCAACCCCGTGTGGAATCGCCGGGTGCGGAGCAACGGATGTCGACGAACGCCGAACCCCGAAGAAATCATGCGCTTGCCCGGGACCCAGGCGACGGGGACCATGTAGTCCGTGAATCGAAGGCGCACCCCCGGCAAAAACAGCACGCTGCCGTCCGCCAGCTCGAAATCGCCCAGAAGGGCGACCCCCGGGAGTCGGTTGGCCCGGGCGATTTCCACCGCCGACCGGTTGTACCGTTGGGCGATTTGCCGAAGATTTTCGGACCGGCCTTTTTTCTCCCGAACTTGGTAGAGCATGCCTTTGCCGCTGTGGACCAGGAGGGTTTTTCCGGGCGGAAGTTTGGTGGATTCCAAATGGTTGGTGCTGCGAAGGTAATCCGCGGTGGACCCGTAGGTGGCGGCGATGCTCGCCAGGGTGTCCTGGGGACGGACCTCGTACTGGCCGACGACCACGCGACCCATGTCTTTCAACGCTTGGAAGGTGGCCGGGGAGGGCCCGGCGGAAGCGGGCGCGAGGGTCAGGAGGTACGACTCCGGAAAAGCGGGCGCTTCGCCGGCGCTGAATTGGAACGACGCCCCGCCCACGGGCGCCAGGGTGACCACCAGCGCCGCGGCCGCGAAAATACCGCCCACCAAGACATCGGTTTGTCGACGCATAAGCTCTAGTTAAGGATACCCCGATTTCCGATTATTTTCAATAAAAATCCGGGGGCCGAAATCGCCAAAAGGGGGCGATTTATCGCCTACTTCTCCATGCTGGACAATTCCATGGAGCGCAGGAAGTCCTTGTTGGATTTCGTGGCGCCCACCTTGTCGATCAGGAGTTCCATGGCGTCCACCGGGGAGAGGCTCGAGAGCACTTTGCGGAGAATCCACACTTTGTTGAGCTCGTCGGAGGTCAGGAGCAACTCTTCCTTCCGGGTGCCCGATCGGTGGATGTCGATGGCCGGGAACACGCGGCGGTCGGCCAGCTTGCGGTCCAAATAGACCTCCATGTTGCCGCGGCCTTTGAATTCCTCGAAGATCACGTCGTCCATGCGGCTGTTGGTTTCCACCAGCGCCGTGGCGATGATCGTGAGGGACCCGCCCTCCTCGATGTTCCGGGCGGCGCCGAAGAACCGCTTCGGCCGCTCCATGGTGTTGGCGTCGATACCGCCGGAAAGCACGCGGCCCGAGCTCGGGGTCACCGAGTTGTAGGCCCGGGCCAGCCGCGTGATCGAGTCCAACAGGATCAAAACGTCCTTGCCGCACTCCACCTGCCGGCGGGCCTTTTCCAACACCATTTCGGCCACCTGCACGTGGCGGTCCTGGGGTTCGTCGAACGTCGAGCTGATGACTTCCCCCTTCACGCTCCGCTGCATGTCCGTGACTTCCTCGGGGCGCTCGTCGATCAACAGAACGATCAGGTCGATTTCGGGATGGTTTTCCGTGATGGAGTTGGCGATCTTCTGGAGGAAGATCGTTTTGCCGGTCCGGGGCGGGGCGACGATCAGCGCGCGCTGGCCTTTGCCGATGGGCGTCACCAGGTTCAGGATTCGGGTGTTGATTTCGTCTTTTTTGGTTTCCAGGTTGATGCGGTTTTGGGGGTAGAGGGGCGTCAGGTTGTCGAAAAGGGGCCGGTGGATGGCTTTCTCGACGGGCTCCCCGTTGATCGTCTGGACCTGGAGGAGGGCGAAGAACCGTTCCTGGTCCTTGGGCGGCCGCACCTGGCCGGTCACCGTGTCGCCTTTCCGCAGGCCGAACTTTTTAATCTGGCTCGGCGAAATGTAGATGTCGTCCGGACCCGGCAAATAATTGTAGTCCGGGCTCCGCAAAAAACCGAACCCGTCCTGAAGCACTTCCAACACGCCGCCCTTCACGATGGCGCCGTTGTTGGAATCCCGGGCCTGGGCTTCCAAAATGCGCGCAATGGCCTCCTGTTTCCGCATGCCGGCGATGGCGGGAATTTTCAAATCCTCGCCGATCTTGATGATTTCGGACATGGACGCCTTGGTCAGGGCCTCGGCGTTCAGGGGCTTGTGGTTCCCGCCGGCGGACGCCGCGTGGGAATGGGGGGTGTGGGTGTGTGACTCCATGAAGCACTCCTTAGAGTTGGGGGATGGGTGTCTGCGTGTTTCGATCAAACGATGGAAAAACCCGCGGCCGCGCCGTGCGCGCCGTTGGGGATGTTCACCTCGGAATGGACAACGGAATTGGGAAGAGCATCTCGGTGGGTTTTTCCGCACTCATTATACACGACCGACGATCGCTGTCAAGGGTTTTCCCGGACCTGGACCGGGGCCGTCGAAAAAGATACAATACATCGACGGTAAAAAGGAGAACCCCATGGTCCACGTGATCGAAACCCAAGCCACCCCCAACCCCGATTCGCTCAAATTCATCACCGACGCGGCCCTGGTCGCCCAGGGCGCCCTGTCCTTCGAATCGCCCGAAGCCGCCAAGGGCCACGCCCTGGCCGAGGCGATTTTTTCCTCCGGGCCCGTGGCCTCGGTGTTCGTCATGGACCGGTTCGTCACCATCACCAAATTTCCGGACGCCGATTGGCCCCTGATCAAAGCGCGCCTCGTGGCCGCCATCGAAACCACCGCGGCGCCGGCCGCGACCGGGGGAGCCGCCGCGACCCCGGGCTCCACGGACGAAAAACTCGCCCTCATCAACGCGGTCATCGACGAGAACGTCCGCCCGGCCCTGGCCGGGGACGGGGGGGGGTTGGAGGTGTTGGAATTTTCGGACAACGTGTTGACGGTGCACTACCAGGGGGCCTGCGGAAGTTGCGCCAGCGCGACCTCGGGAACCCTTTACGCCATCCAAAACCTGCTGCAGCGGATGGTGGACCCCAAGATTCAGGTGGTGTCGGTTTA
>Ga0268298_10001847_pt1 | contig 24024 bp, 22 predicted proteins | sample WWTPWeurt_MetaG_FD_194462 | JGI IMG/M metagenome (GOLD analysis project Ga0268298, IMG submission 194462) | Activated sludge microbial communities from WWTP in Nijmegen, Gelderland, Netherland - WWTP Weurt | ecosystem: Engineered > WWTP > Aerobic digester > Activated sludge | place...
GGCAATGCGCGGCTTTGAGGGGATGAGAGCTTCTTCTGAAAAATCGGAAGCATATAAGTGAGCGATTTGCCGGATGCGGTGGGAGTCACGACCAGAGTATTCTTGCCTGCAAGAGCAGAAGAAACCGCAAGCGCCTGGTGAGTGTAAAGTTTGTCGAGGCCGCGCGCACCAAGCCCGGCCACAAGTCTTGAATCCAGGGACGATGGAATGGGCGCAAAGGAAGCATCCTGACCTGCGATCGTGAATGCTCCGGTCAGGTTCTTTCCGAACTGAATGTCTTGTTTCAGAAAATCCAGGAACTGCGGGAGATTCATGAAGGGACATAATCGCCTCCTTCGCGAGATCCGGCAAGAGAATTCCGCTTCGTATCACTTGACTCGCATGGTTGCAAGCCCAGGCTGGAGCGTGCTCTCCGTGCGCAAACTATGGCAGAATAGAATCGTACTGTTTCAGCTTGCGGTCTATGACTTCAGGCATGAATATCTGGGCACATGGTTTGGTTTTCTCTGGGCCTTTGTTCACCCGTTGTTAAGCGCAAGCATTCTGTGGTTCGTATTCTCTCACGGATTTCGCGCATCCCGGACGGCGGGTGATCATTTCTTTCTGTGGTTACTGTCCGGATTGTTTGCCTGGCAGTTTGCATCCCTGTCAATTCGGGGTGGGGCCCTTTCCATTGTTCAAAACAGCTTCTTGATCCGAAAGCTCGCGTTCCATGTAGAGTTTCTGCCGATCGTGAAAATCATATCCGCTTCCTTTTTGCACGCAGCATTCATTGTCGGGCTGCTGATCCTGTCCTGGAAAGACAGGGGACCAGATGTTGCAAATTTCTGGATCGCATACTACTGGTTATGCGCACTGGTTCTCTCCCTTGGAATAGCATGGCTTGCCTCTGCGGCCACTGTGTTCGTTCGAGATTTTGCAGGCGTCGTAGAAATTGGTCTGCAGATTGCATTTCTTGGCACACCCATCTTCTGGGATTTAAGCATTCTACCCGAATCGGCACGATCGATCGCGGCGCTAAATCCTCTGTACTACATAGTAACTGGTTACAGACACGCGCTCCTGGGCCTGGGCCCGCCGTCCGGTCATCTGGAATTCTGGATTCCGGCCCTTCTGGTATTCTTCGTTGGACAATTTGTCTTCAAAAAACTCAGGCCCATCTTCGCGGACTTCATATGAAAGAAACTCGCATCCAAACGCTTGGTCTTTCAAAGATTTTCAGACTGTATAAAAGTAGATTGGATCGCATCCGGGAACTTCTTCACCCGACGCGCAAAAAGTTTCACAATGACTTCTACGCATTGAAGGAAATCGATCTGACCGTTTCAGCGGGCGAAAGCATTGGAATCATTGGCAGAAACGGAAGCGGTAAATCCACTCTGCTGAAGATCATCGCCGGAGTCATGACACAGTCCGCGGGCACGGTATCTATTTCTGGAAGGATTGCATCTCTTCTGGAACTCGGTGCAGGATTTCACCCTGAGCTCAACGCAGTAGAGAATCTATACCTGCACGGGCTGCTCAGAGGAATTCCACGATCTCAAACCAAAAAGAAACTCGATTCGATCCTGGATTTTTCAGGAATCGGCCCGTATGCGCATCAGCCAGTGAAGTCTTATTCGAGTGGAATGTTTGTGCGGCTCGCCTTTTCCGCGGAGGTCCACACCATTCCTGAAATCTTCATTGTAGACGAAGCACTTGGTGTAGGCGACGCCTCGTTTCAAATGAAATCTATGAGGAGAATGCGAGAGCTCCAGGAGCAGGGAACCACCATAGCTTTTGTAAGTCATGACGCATCGACTGTCCGAAGCCTCTGCACGAGAGCTATCCTGCTCGATAAAGGTAGAATCGTGGCAGAGGGAAGCCCCGCGCAGGTGTACGACATTTACAGCGGCATGATTGGATTTGCAGACGAAGCAGTAGAGGCCAATGCGTCATTCGCAGAGAGAAGTGGATCCGGAGAATTGCGATTCGCGGAAGCATGGATAGAAAACTCATCCGGAAAGAGAGCGGACACATTTCGCTCAGGGGAAGGCGCGCGAATCGTTCTTGAAATTGAAGCGTCCGAAACTATAGAAAATCCAACTATTGGAATTCACTTCCGCGACGCATCAAGTCATGAACTTTTTGGAATCAACACTGCATTGCTTGGGATAGATACTGGGATTTTTGTATCGGGACAAAAAAGGCGCGTCGCATTCACCATGCCTCTGGATTTTGGACCCGGCCTGTGCACTCTTGGCACATCCATTCATCAATTTGAAATCCACACCGGCTCCTGTTACGACTGGGTGAATCATGCAATTACACTTCGAATCGAACCGGATCCGTCTTATCGTTTTTCAGGAAGCGCAAGATTGCGCGCAAGCTTCCTGAGCAGTGTCAGTTAGGTTTGATGCAACGAACCAGATTTCCGTGCCCTTTGGATTCTGCGTGCGCCAGTCCAAACTTTGTGATGAAAGAATAGGCGATCGATTGATCTGCATCGTCGGATAACGTCCAGTAGTCTCCCTGTTGCTCCCAGGTTTTCAATAACCCGTTCTGAAACGCCAGTTTCAATTCTTCCACAGTAGGAAGACGAGACTTTTGCTCCAGGCAATAGGACACTGCCTGCTCCCATCCCAATCTTCCGCTGGCAGGTTCACCGAAAGATGGAACCAGCACCGGTCGAACAAATGGTTTCTTACCGGATGAAGAAGGTGCAGTGGTTTGCTCTGCCTGAATTTGCAGGCCCCATGCTGAGAAAGTCAACAAAAGCAGGAAGATGCGTTTCATGACCTTAGACTTTCCTCCCCCTTGCTCCTGGTCAAGCGGAAGACTCACGGCCGCGACGTTCATCCAGTTTCTTTGCTTTCATATCCAGGCGGGCGCGACGGCGGGCAAGGGATGGCAGATCTGGTGGCGGCGCTCTGGAAATCAAAACGTCTACATGCTCGATCGCCTGATGAGGGCGATTCAATCTGTATTCCAGAATCCTTACAAGGTTCAATCTGGAATAGTCGCACATGCAGCGCTCTGCTATGGTTTCGTAGGTGGACGCTGCCTCTTCGTAATTGCCTGCACGGCGCTCCAGCCATGCGCGAAACAGTGCATCGCGATAATGAAATCCTTCTTTTCCGTCCAGCAACAGATCCTGAATTTCCATTGCCGCATCCAGAGCTTCAAAATAGCGATGATTGTGGGCGAGAATTCGCGCAAGGCCAGAACGAAGAGATGCACGCGAAGAATCAAGATCCGTATACACTCGCACTGCTTCTAGAAAAAGAAGCATCATTCCTTCCAGATCGAGTCGATTGTGTTCGATGACTTTTTCCATTCCAGTGTCCGTACCATATTTCACGAAATCGAAATATATCTGAGGCACTTGAGCGCCCTCAATGTCATCTTCGCGTGAAAAACCCAGAAGCTCAGCCTCCAGATCCTTCTGTCTGTATCGTCCCAGTCTGCGATGAGGAAAGAGTCTCTTTAGAATATGAAACAAATCGAAATGTAAAACAGGCGGATGCAGTCGATCTCTCTGCAGGATCAGACGATTCTTGATCAGAGGAATATCAAAAGACTTTCCGTTGTAAGTTACAAGATGAGAGTGCTTGCGAACTTCTTCCTGGATTGCGTCCAGGAATTGCTTTTCTCCTGCGGGAGAGGTCATGAGAATCTGGCGAATCACAAGGGATCCGTTTTCGAAATATCCAAGGCCAACCAGAAACGGAAAATTTCCCGCCCCTCGCGACAGACCCGTTGTCTCTGTATCCAGAAAAAGCAAGTCTTCCGGATGTACGGGATGATTTTCGCGCACGAGAGCAAGTTCCAGAATGCCACTTACGCGAAAGGGATGATAGTCAGAAAGAAGGCGATCTCCGCGCTTTAGAGAATCCGTGGAAATAGTTCTTTCGAGGACGTACGGTCCGAGTTCGTTACACTTAACCGTCCCAAAACTTCGCTGAATGCGAACTTCTGGAATCGGTTGCAGAGATGGTTTGTACAGACCAAGTTTTTGCTTGATGGACATTAGACATTTCCGGGGTACCGAACTCTATCTCCGGGTTTACGCAATCCCCGGCGCAACTCCCAGAGTTTGATATACTTTAGAAAGTTATAGTATGCTCCCATCACGGCGATCACAAAACCAGGGCGACCGTCCAAAAACCCCAGCTTCCAGAAATAGATGAGAAGGAACTTACTCAAACTCTTGTAGCCCGCAAGGAGTGGCCCCGATCGCTTTCCTTTCAGAAATTTATCTTCCGCAAGCAGAGTGGAGTATTGATCCATTCGAATGAGATGATCACTTGTGGTTCTGTAAGAATAATGCTGCAGATGGCCTTTCAGAGTACCAATCGTTCCATCCACTGCGACTTTTTCGTGAACCGTGCCGCCTTCAAATCGCGCTCGCCCGCGGCGAAAGAGTCTGATGTTGTAATCAGGAAACCATCCGCAATGTTTGATCCATTTTCCCAGATAGAAAGTCATTCTGGGCACGCGATACCCTTCTGCGGATATATTATTTCCAATCACCTGCGAAATTTCGTCACGGAGTGCAGGAGTGACTACTTCATCGGCGTCCACCACCAGAATCCACGGATACTTGGCGAGCGAAATGACATGATTCTTCTGACGCACAAAGTCGTCGAATCTGCGCTTTTCCACTCGGACTCGTGGGTAGGATTTGGCGAGCTTGATGGTTCCATCCACAGATCCGCCGTCCAGGACGACAATTTCATCTGCAAACGAAAGAGATTCCAGGCAGCGTGGAAGACGCAGTTCCTCGTTGAGGGCTATGATGCAGACGGAGAGGAGTGAATTGCCCGCGCGGGGCATCAACCCTGAACTACCTTGGAGCCCAGGTCTCTCTTGCTTACAAAGCGATCCGTGAATGGAATTTCCATCCGTGCCACGGTTCGCTCTTTGTCGATCATGATGCGAAAGTATTTTGGATCTACGTTCTCACCCTTCAAAAGAATGATGATCAACGCCAGACCAAGTCCAGCACCTTCCGTTTCTCCGCCCGACATTGCCTGATCGAGATAAAATTCAGCGATGTCATTGTAACCCATTGCCTTTTTCAGCTTCTCGCGCATGCTCGCTTCTTCTTGCGGTGTGATGGTTGTGTTGTTGCTTACTTCAATGGTCAGACCATTTTCATCAAAAAGAAAATCGATGAGGCAATAGAGCCCTTTGGCCTTAGCTTTGATTCCATACTCGAGCGCCATCTCTTCGCTGAAGATCTTCTTGTACTCTTCATTTCCAACTGCGTATTGCTGCGAATCCGAGATGTTGTAACCACGCTCTTCAAAAAAAACTCTCTTTTGATTTGCTTTGCATCCGTTGATCACGAGCTCTTTGAGGATCGTATAAATCACGTGGATCAGATTGCTTTTGTTTGTCTTCGCGAGGATGCTTTCAATCGCATGCTTGATATGGTCTTCTACCATTTCAGTCATTCGATGTGTCTTGAGGGTCAGATACTGCCCGTTGGACACCTGAATTGCTATATTATCATTAATTTCCTGTAGAGACGGACCCACGCAGACACACTCGACCCAAAAACCTGGTTTGTCAAGGCATGCTTTCTGCTTTACGGCCCCGGTACGGACAATTTCGCGTACATTATGAAGCTACTCCTGGCCCGGCACGCGGAGGCAGAGTCGTCCACGCCAGATTCAGAAAGAAGCCTGACTGAAAAGGGAAAAAGCGACGCGCGCCGAATGGCTCGAGTACTGCGGCAGACCGGTTGGCAGTTCGAGGAAATTCTATGCAGCCCGCTACGCAGAACCGTTCAAACTGCAGAGCTTTATGGAGCGGGTCTTGGAACGAGTGCGAAGAATGCCGTGCAGGCCGTACCTTTTCTCGCGCCAACAGCGGACCGCACACGTGCGATTGAACATCTAGGCGAGATGGGGATTCGAGGAGCAGCTCTCTGGGTATTTCATATGCCGGATGTTGCGGAAGTGGCGTCATGGCTTTTAGGAATTCCGGCAGCATCGCTCTATGTTACGCCGGGTACAATCATCGCGCTCAACCTTGCATTCCCCGTTCCAGGCAAAGCAATGCTCGTCTGGTCCATGCAACCGGAGCATCTTCCAGAGTGATGCGCTTCTGGATCTCATGCGCATTGTTTGTCTGGGCCTGTGCTTGCCTGGAGGGAACTCTTTCGCACAATTTATACTCTAGCCGTTCGCCCGAATTGTCCGGACTTCATCACTATTTCAATGCAGATGCAATGTATCTACCCGCACTCTTTCAGGACTGGCAGGCAGGTAAAGATCTACACGGATGGACTCTGCCGCCCGCACCGTATTTATTTCCGGACCTTCCGATTTACTTTACATTTCTTAAGTTTTTCCCGTTTAAGTCCGCCGCGTTCCTGGCAGGCATCTTTCTTCTATTGTTTAATTTATTTAGTGTTCTGTACTTTGCAAAAAGGGGCCTTCGAGTTAAGCGATCCAATTCATCTGTGCTACTCACGGGTGCCATTCTATTGTGTGTCCTCGCGCGCTGCGCCATCGCGGAGGAATTCTATTCGTTGATTGTTCCCACATTTCACGCAGGGGTCCTGGGAATTGCATTTCTAACATTCGGTTGGATGCTTCAATCTGAACATTCCAGATCCAGACTACCACATCTTGTGGCGACAATGACTCTCGCTTCTCTTTCAGATGCTCTCATCATTGCCCTGGTTCTTCCTGCGGCGGTTTCCTGGATTTTAGTGCGAAGAACCCGATCTTCTGTTCTCGCGGCCCTGGCCATTGCCACAGGATTGATTCTGGGTCGCCTCGCAGTGGGCCCCATGTCAGACTACCTCGCACCGATCTTTCGCGTCTCACCGGAAAGGGATGTTCTTCACTTCCTTACTTCGGAGCACGCGCTATCCACGATCGTGAATGATCTCTCGCAGCCAGTGTATTTACTTCCCGTTGCATTTGCAGTCGTCATGATCGCGTACGCCATGTCGGTAAAACAAAGGCAGGGGCTCATCCTCCCCGCTGTCGCCATCCTTTCAGCAGGTGTGGCCGCATCCGCTTTCAGTCACCAGGTTGGACTTCCGCGCATGGAGCCACGTTATGCGCTCATGCCTTTGTTCGCGGCCGGAACTCTGGCTGGTATGTGGCTCTTTCGATCGAGACTTTTTTTTGTTCTGGCAGCGATCTTTGTCTCTGTTACCATTTTCAAGACTCGCACCGAAGCAGGGATCCATCCGATTGAAGAGGCGGCGAATTGTTTGAGTGGATTATCCGAAACTCATGGCATCAAGAAAGGATTCGCAGACTACTGGCATTCCAAACAGTATTCGGTTCTGACAGACAGACGCGTCCATATCGAACAGATCCATGTAAATGCAGGAGCGCGCATTGTAGAACCTCGCATGTGGATCAACAACCTGGACGGATATTTCCCTGAGAACAGGCCGGAGGATTTTGATTTTCTGATCGCGAATGATCTACCGCGAGATGTATTGCTCGAACGATTTGGTGAACCAGTTCTCAAACGTTCCTGTGGCCACCTGGATGTCTGGATCTATAGAAAAGACAACCGCGGAGTAGTTCCCTTCACCTTTGATTCTTTTCAACTCTGGAGAAATGCAATCGGAAGACCCGCCAGAATCAAGGACAAATAGGATCAGGCTCCGCTTTCGATCGCGGAAATCCACGCGTCGCGAATTGAGCGATGGCTGAATCGCCTTTGCACATAGGCACGGCCCTTCTGTCCCATGGTGGACCGAAGATCAGCGTTGTCTTTGAGCGTAAGAATCGCTTCGTCAAATTCTCCTGACGATTCATAGCAAAATCCACCGCCGCTTTCCTCTACATGTTCGCGCAACACCGGATTTTTGCCGTTCACAAGAACAGGCACACCGGCCGCCATCGCTTCGAGAGTGGCAATGCTCAGGCTTTCATTCGGGGATGGCATAGCAAAACAAATGCTTCCGGCCAGGAGTTCTAGTTTCTTCTGAGCAGTGACGTACCCTTCATAGTGGATGCGAGAGCCGGAGAGTTTCATGTACTTAGTCCCGGTGAGTCGAAGATCCACGCGCGCAGAAGAATTCTGAATCATTGCAACGAGATCGTCACACCCCTTCCCGGGCTCAATGCGACCTGAGTACAAGACATAGGGCGCAGCACGAACCGGGCTAACGGGATCCGGAATGTCGATTGGAAGACCTGTCATGGTTCCCGGTAAATTTCCCCAGAGTTTCTCGCCTAACTTTTGTTCTGCGAAGGTGTTCCAGACAATGCGCTTCACGCGACGAGCGGCATGCGCATAGCAGGCAAGCCTTGCCGCTGGCTCATCATGTAGAGTGGGCATAAGAAGAGATCTGTTCTTTTCTACGCAGGCAGTCCCGAAGTATGTGGGTGAATATAGATATGTGTAGAAGATAACGGCATCGTAGTTATGTTGATGTTCGCTCAAGTATGCGAGGAGTCCTTCGCTATGTGGTCCCTGAAGACGAATCCATTCTTCTTCTAGAGAGAGAGGCCATCCAGTTTCTCCGTGCGTCTTCAAACGGCGCAGCATCAACGCGTAGAGTCCTTCCCAGGTCTTTTGCCGACCACTCGTGACCTCAAAGCGTTTGATCTTGATATTACCCTCGGCTGTCTCCCCCGGAGAGAAATGATTCCTCCAGGTCACCATGTCTGAGGCAGTCGTGGTCAACACTTCTACCTCGTAGTGCTCCGCAAGAAGACTAGCTGTAATGCGAGCGTGCTGTTCGGATCCAGCTGTATCCGGAGCGTACCTCTGGATCACAAGGGCCACCTTCTTATTCATGAAAGTGCCTCTAAAAAAATGCGGAAAAGCTCTTCAGAGTGAAAGCGAGTCTCATACGCATGCGATGCATGATCGGCGATGATGGCGCAACTCTCTTTGCTTTTCACCAATCTTTCCATGGCGGATGCAAACAGGTGAGCATCAAACGTCTCAGTATAGATTCCCTGACCTCCCAGAGTCTCGGCAACGGCGGTCTTTCCGCACGCAATCACAGGCAGACGCGACTTCATCGCTTCAATCACTGGCACGCAAAATCCTTCGTGCTCGCTTGTGACCAGATACGCAACCGCGCATAAAAACAAGGTGCGAAGACGAGTGTCTGAAACGTGGTCTGCAAAGATCACTGTTCCGGGGATGCAATGTTCTACAGACTTTTTTTCAAGAAAGCGTATGTAAGAGCCCAGCCTGCGATCGATTCTTCCGGCCAGAACCAGCTTCGCAGGAATTCCGTATCTACTCTGCATGACACCCAGCGCTTCGATGCATTTCTCAAGAGCCTTGTTGGGAACAATGCGCCCAACACTCAAAAACATGGGATGGCCAGGCCGGGTGAATCGTTCCACCCAGAGCGGATCCAGGTCCAGCCAATCCCTGGATTCGAGTCTGTGAAACGGCGGGACCACCTTACATTGGTTACGCGTAGCTCCCTCGAGCACGATATCTTCCAGGTTGAAAGTAGAATCACAAAGCACCAGGTGCGCCGACGAGACTAGAGGACGAAGAGCTTCTCGTGTCTTCCTGCATATGTTCGCATAATCGTTGTTATGTGCTTCGAAAAAGGATGCCGGGGTTACATTGTGATATTTGATAATGCGCCTCGCAGGACTTGCCTGAAACGCATCATCTCCTTCTTTCCAGAGCGAAGCAGGATGATGAATGAGTAGATCTTCGTGATTCCTGATGAATCTTTTCAGGCCGGAAACAGGTCGCGCGGGCGTTTGCCTGGACCAGGCGGACGCAAATATCCTGGCTTCCCATCCTCGTGAGTTGAGCAGTTCAGCCTGCGATCGCGCATCATTTCCAACAGCGTCGCCCGGGTCCAGTCTTGGAACCAGAATCGCGGCCCGTTTCATCCGCGTCCGTTCCGATCCATTTTTCTGCGCAATTCCGCCTGATTCATCTCCAGCCTGCGCATAGTCCCGGGCAATCGTACCAATTCGCGCACAATTCTATAGAAATAACCCAGCAAAGGAAGGCGCCAGAGTAGCAAATCGACCCAGGTCAAGAAACCATTGTGCAATTTCGCATGGATCCGTCTGCCTTCGCGCGAAAAACGAATCCGTAAAATGATTTCTCCCCGATGCATCCCATTCCAGAGAAAAGTTTTGTAGACGTCTTCTCCATCTGCATCCATTTCGCGCGCCAGAACGGAATGATACGCGCCGTGCAGAAACTGAACGCTGTCCAGTTTCATAAGAGCCCGGACATCTGCAATTCCGGGAGTTATTCCTGGTGGAATTTCAGACTCCGCATAATGGTTGTTTGGCGATTGAACGGCATTGGATGCTGGAATTTCGTTTGCAGAAGTAGCCGCGGCCGGGGCCGATCCCTGGCGCTCGGCCAGAGTCGACGCGTGAGCCATGGTCTCAATCTCTGACTGAATCTCCTCAACGGAAACAAGAGGAAGGTTTCTTGGTACGATCCTCATTGCAATTTTTGATTCACGCGCCGAATGCGTGTAGGAATCTGCAGACTCAAAATCCAGTCAGTTCTTGTGGATGCTCTGTCTTCACCGAGATCAATGATGCGCGTATCAAACGAACAGCGGAATGGACCTTCATTGAATTCTCCGTGAATGAATTCGTTCTTGAGCAATGTCCAGATGGAATCGTTCTTAAAGACAGGATGATCTTCCAGGCGCAGCGCAATCTCCTTTGCCTTTTCAAAAAGAATCAGACCCTGAATCTGCTCACCGCGTAGTGTAAGCTGGATTTCCTGACCGCTGGAGAATAGAGACACAAATGAAATCCTTCCGGCCGGATATGGAGGTCAAGTCATTCGCCGTTTGCAAAAAGCTGGACCCTCCTTGGAGGAAATGCAATTCATGCGCTATGCGCCGATTGTCCTTGATCCTCCTGGCCGCCGCTTTTTGGGACTGCAAAACCATTCAGCAGCCCGCGAAGCCCGAAACAGACAACAAGCCCAGACCAATCACAACAGAAGCGCCTGTAACCTCGGAAATCGATCGCTGGGTTCCAGAGCCAGCGGAGTTGCTTTCGGAAAAGCCAGAAACAGATGATGCTTCGCTCGCAATCGTTCGTCAGAGAATGCGGGATTTCGTAGTTCGCAATTCTATCAACGCAAACGATGATCTTGAGTTTTCCAGCTATTCTGATCACACTCTGGAGCCAAAAGAGTTGGAGTTTCTAGAAAAAACCGCCACGTCTGATCCAAAACCCGGACGCCAGCTTCTTGCCGTGGAAATTCTTGCTCAGTCCCGACTGCTCAAAGGCGATTTTGCAGGAGCAGCCGGAGTATGGAAGACTCATCGCATTCCGGGATACGAAAGACACACTCAGGCGCTCATAAAGATTCTTGAGGGCCAGACGGAAGTCATTGAACTGCAGAACTTTGGTTCTCCAGTGAATTCGGATCAAACTGAGTACGATGCGGTGCCGGATTTGTCTGATAAGAGAATTTATTTCACAAGATACGATCACGAAAAGAAAATGTCTGACCCGCCGGGAGAGGACATCTGGATCGCGGAAAAAAAATCGGACGGCTCCTGGGGCGCGCGACCACTCTCAGAACTGAACACTCCGAGCCACGATTCAGTGGTGAGCGCGTCCGCAGATGGAAGCAGTTTGTATTTATTTGGTCACTATCCCGGATCGCTCGGATCGGGGGACATTTTCAAATCCACTCTCACTGCGAAAGGATGGAGCAAGCCTGTGCCGCTTCCGCCTCCGATCAACAGCGCTTTCTTTGATTCCGATGCAGTGGAGACTCCCAATGGAAAAGCCATCATCTTTGCAAGCGATCGCCCTGGCGGGTATTATCCGTATCATCCCAAACAACAGGAGTTCTATGGGGGCGGACGCGCAGGCAATGTGGATCTTTACATTAGCTTCGTAAAGCCAGATGGATCTTATACTCTACCGCGAAACCTTGGGCCCGTAATCAACACTCCAGGATCAGATAGGAATCCGTATCTCCACGCCGATGGAAAAACTCTCTACTTCTCATCCGATGGACATCCGGGGCTCGGCGGCCACGATGTATTTCGCAGCGTGCGATTGGACGATACATGGCAGAAATGGACTGAACCAGAAAACATTGGCAGATACGTAAACGGGCCAGGCAACGACACAGGGTTTAGACTCAATGCGCACGGAACGCAAGGTCTCATTTCTGGAAGCCACAAAGATACTCACGGACCGTCCGATATCTATCGCATTATGCCCATACCTGTTCGCGCGAAACCCGCAGAGGAAGTCAGTTTACTGCGTGGCTATGTAAAAGATCAGAAAGGACAACCGGTGGAAGCGGACGTTGCCTGGAAGAAGAAAGGCGAAAAAGAAAGCGAAGGCAAGGCGAAGAGCCGCGCAGACACAGGCGAATATGTATTGCCTCTCGCTCAGAACAAAACCTACGATATCCAGGTTTCAAAGCCAGGATTCTTCGAAAAGAAGTTCGAAGTGCAAACTCCGCCCCCGGAGAAAGCAGCCAAAACGCCGGATCTAGACATTCCCATTGTGATCAAAAAGGACCCCGCCTACAAACCAACCGAAAGAGACATGGCAAAATCAGATCAGAAGGCCGAGCCTGTCGAACCCCGGGTTATCGTTCGCCCTTCTCCCGCGAAACCTCCACTGGCGCGAGTTCACTTTTCAATTGGAGGATTTCAGATTCAAAACCCCGACGCGCTGACTCCGACCCTCACCTATCTGAAACAAAACCCAAAATCGAGAATCATGATCGAAGCTCACGCCGATAGCACTGGAAACGCAGCGTTCAACAGACAACTGAGCGAGCGCCGGGCGCGCGCAGTGTATCAATATTTCGTCTCTCGCGGTATCTCGCCCACCAGGGTTGCCTACAGAGGAATCGGAGCAAGGAAACCTGCCGCCACAAACCGGACCGGTGTGGGAAGAAAGATCAACCGCCGGGCAATAGTCCGAATTCTTCCGTGATGCGAAAGAATTTGAGTTCTTTGAACAAATGAAAATAATGGCTCATGAGCCGCATTTACAGAGAACTTCCGCCAAAAGGTACACGAATCGGAATCGCTTTCTCGGGCGGCCTTGATACCAGGGCCGCCGTTGCGTGGCTGGCAGAACAGGGAATGGAAGTCTGTGCGTACACCGCAGATCTTGCGCAGCCCGATGAAACAGACATCGCTTCTATTCCGCAGATCGCTCTGGATCACGGAGCAAAGAGTGCGCGCATGGTGGACTGCCGCGATGCACTGGCTGCAGAAGGTCTCACTGCGATTCAGTGCGGTGCTTTTCATATTCACACCGGCGGAAAAAAATACTTCAATACGACGCCACTGGGAAGGGCTGTAACGGGCACACACATCGTCAAAGCAATGCGCGAAGATGACGTGCATGTGTTCGGCGATGGAAGTACTCACCGCGGCAATGACATTCAGAGATTCTACAGATATGGCATCCTGGTAAATCCCGACCTGCGAATCTACAAACCCTGGCTGGACCAGGCATTCGTGAATGCGTTCGGCGGTAGAAAAGAAATGTCGGACTACTTGCAAAAAATTGGAAAACCATACCGTGCGAGTGCGGAGAAAGCATACTCCACGGATTGCAACATGCTCGGCGCCACTCACGAAGCAAAAGACCTGGAATTCCTGGACCGAGGGATGGAAATTGTAGAGCCCATTATGGGCAAAGCGTTCTGGAAGTCGGACGTATCCATTGAACCAGAGATGGTGCGAGTCGATTTCGAACACGGTGTGCCCGTCGCTATCAACAACACGCGAAAGAGCGGACATGATCTCATCCTTCTTGCAAACTCAATCGCAGGCAAGCACGGACTTGGGATGTCGGACCAGATAGAAAACCGTGTCATTGAAGCAAAAAGCAGAGGGATCTATGAAGCGCCAGGAATGGCACTTCTGCACATTTGCTACGAAAGACTACTCACTTCCATTCACAATGAAAACTCACTGGACCAGTACTACAATCACGGCCGCCGCCTGGGCAGACTTCTTTATGAAGGACGCTGGTATGATCCGGAAGCTATGATGATGCGCGAATCCTTTCGCTGGATATCTTATCCTGTGACCGGGTCCGTAGTCATTGAACTTCGTCGCGGAGATGATTATACGATTCGCAAGACGGAATCCGCGAATGCAACCTACCATCCGGAAAAACTTTCTATGGAGAAAACGGAAAGTGCGTTCACTCCTTCAGATCGAATCGGACAACTGGAAGTTCAAAACCTGAACATCTCTGACAACAGACAATTGCTCACCGAGTACTTGAAGAATCCGCAGATTGCGAATGCGCAGAAGGAACTGGACGAGTGGTTGGAACAGGATCGACGAGGATAAGAAGACCGGCCATGTCGTCTGCCTGCCTGGCGCCCTTCGTATAACGATGGATCGCCAGAAAAAGTGGATCCAGAGAATGAGTTAGTTCGCGATGAAAGATTTCCTTTAATCGCGCGAGGCCAAACATTTCCCCTTTGTCATCAAATGGTTCGTAGAGCCCATCTGTCGCGAGCAAAATCCGATCCCCTGATTTCAGTGGAATCGATTCAGTCACAAGCTCCAGTGAATCGAACGCACCCAGCAATCGCCCTCTGGCCATCAGTTCCTCCACCTGCCCCGAGGCGGCCTTGAAATGCAAAGCAGGAGGATGGTGTCCGGCAGAGCAAAAGTGAAATTCCATCGTGTCTTCGTCCAGGATTCCGTAGATTCCCGTGATGAATCGATCCATGATCTTATCGAGCAACGCTTCGTTTAGATGATTCAAGACCTTGTCCGGGTGAATCAGTACATTCATTGGGAGACTATCGAGGGAAATCTTGATCATTGCAGTGATGAATGCGCTTGCAATGCCGTGTCCCGTTACGTCGCTGATGAAGATGCTCAGCCTATGCTCGTCCAGTCGCCTAACGTTATAAAAATCTCCTCCGAGCTCCTGCATGGGCATGTATTTTCCAACAATCTTGATGCGATGCATGGAAGGAAATTCAGTTGTAATCAATCCACTTTGAATCTCGCGCGCATGACCCACATCGCGCATGAATGAACGATGTTTCTCCTGAGCCCGGAACGCTTCCTGGCTGCGACGTGTAACGAAAGCAAGGAACGCCACATTCACAACTACTCCACCGGCCCAGCTGAGCGGTAAGGGAATTCTGAAAAGCAGAGACAGGGTTGTATCCCAGAAACCGCATGCAGCCCAGAGAATACAGGCAGGCAAAACAAATCGCATGAGCGATGCGCGCACTGGCATACGAAGACCGTTGCGAAGAAGTTCAAAGAGAGCGTATGTTATGATTCCAAAGAGGTTTGCAAGGAAGACGGGATAATAGTTGGTATATGCATAGAAATGAAGGGGCATGCGAAATCCGGTCGGAGTTTGTGAAATGACAAGCCCGGGAAAAAACAAAAACACAGAAACCCAGAACAGGCCGGTGATCCACGCAACCATGGAAAAAGCTCGATTGCGAACCCCCGCGAAACAAAACACGAAGTCCAGAAACGCAGGCCCCAGAAGCATTCCGCACCGGCCAGATTGAGCCGCGTGAAAAACGCCATGGATTCCAAATTCTCTGGATGGTTCTGGACAACACTTACCGCGCAGAAAACGGTATTGACTGCCGAAAGAAAAGCGAATCTCCTCCAGAGCTCATTTTCGCTCCGACCCGTGGACATGAATGCGGCAAACACCGCAATGAGAAACGCGGCTCCGGAAGCCCATGCAAATCCGAAAGACGCCAGTGTGATTAGCTCCATCGACGCCGTTTTTATGACGCATTCACGATGACGGTCAAGCAGTTTAAGCAGTTTTACAAAATGATTTCTGCGTGATTCATTGACTGAGAGTGCACCAGGGGCTAACTGGCCCTCATGCTTGGAACAATTCCAGACAAGATTGAATACGATGAACGCGAATTGCGCATCCTCTGGAAAGATGGAAAAGAATGCCGATTTGATCTACTCAGCCTGCGAAAGAACTGCCCGTGCGCGAACTGTCGGGGCGGACATGAACTAACAGCGCGAAGGACAACCGGGCACATCCAGTCGATTGGCCTGACTTCGTGGAAGAAAGTGGGTAGATACGCCTTACAGCTCTCCTGGTCGGACAACCACGATCTTGGAATCTACACCTACGATATGCTGCGAGAGGCTTGCGACAAGGGTACGTCTTACATGCCTCCGGATGAGAGATGATGTGAAGAGAAGAAACATGATCAGATCGTTGTTGATTTTTGTGGTCTTTTTTGTCTCCGGGATATCCGCGCTCACCTACCAGCTTGCATGGCAGCGAAAACTATTTTCCATCTTTGGTACGAATATCGAATCCATTACCGTTGTAGTGACTGCATTCATGATGGGATTGGGGCTGGGGAGTCTGGCCGGCGGGATTCTTTCGCAGAGAAAGAATTTTCGCGTACTGCCTGCATTTGCAATCGTTGAGCTTGGCATCGGAGTATACGGGCTCCTCTCTATGCGACTGATGGAATCAATCAGCAATGCCTCTAGCATGAGCGTCGCGATGACGGGCATCGTATCATTTGCACTGGTGCTGGTTCCCACACTCTTGATGGGCGCCACACTTCCACTTCTCGTGACTCATCTAGTTCGAGGAAATCAAAATGTAGGTCAGTCCGTAGGGTTACTTTACTTCGCAAATACAATCGGGGCTGCATTTGGAGCTCTCATTGGTGCCACCATCTGGTTTCGCTTTTATGGTCTGAGTGGATCTGTGCACATAGCAGTGATCTTGAATTTCGCGTCTGCCATAGTCGTGGGATTATTGGCCATAACGGAAAAGTCAATCTCCGGAAAACTGGAAGCGGAAGGAAAGTAATATGGGCAGAGGATTGATTCTATCCGCTCTCACAGGTTCCATTGCACTTTCCTATGAAATTCTCTGGGCCAGATTCTACTCTTTTGTTTCCGGTGCTGCATCCAACAGTTTTGGAATTCTTCTGGCCAGCTATCTTTTTGGTCTGGGACTGGGCGCACTGGTTGCGGGAATCATTTGCAGAAATGTGGAAGGACATTCGCCCGAGCTAAACAGAAAGCTAGGATCGTTTGTTCTGTTTGCAAATCTGTTTGGATATATCATCGCCCCGGCGGCAAGCTGGATCGTTTTATTCATTCCGTACCTGTGGACTCTGCCTCTCATCGTACTCAGCGCAGGGTTGCTGGGTGCTGCATTTCCGCTGATCAGTCACATTACGATTCCGGCAGACGCGAGAGCCGGGCTTCGCCTGAGCTTTGTCTATCTCGCAAACATCGCGGGATCCTCCATTGGAAGCTTGCTGACGGGATTTGTGCTGCTCGATTACTTTAGTTTCTCAACTATTTCAGTCATCCTCGTGATTGCGGGTATCTTGCTTGCCACGCTGATTTCAGAATACAGAGATCCGGACAACACGAAAGCAACGGTCCCTGCGCGCGGATCCGACTTCAGACGCTACGGAGTCTTGCTTGCTGTACTACTTGTGATCCTTTTGTCAAAAGGGAAACTCTTTGATGGAATGTACGAACGCCTCCAGTGGAAGAAGGACATGTTCGCGAAAGGTCTGGACTATCGCTTCGCGCGACTCTACGAAAGCAAGAGCGGCGTAATCGCAATTGGCCCCGATGGTTCTGTTCATGGCGGCGGAATGTATGACGGTTTTCTGGACTACCGCTTGAAGCTGGGAGGCTGGTTACTGAGACCTTATTCTCTTTCTTTGTTTCATCCTCATCCCCGTCGCGTTTTGATCGTTGGAGTGTCAGGAGGCGCGTGGACTGCTGTTGTCAATGGACATCCGCAGGTAGAATCCATCACTGCAGTAGAAATCAACAAGCACTATCGCCAGGTGATGGAAGACGAACCTAAGATGCGGCATCTTCTCACCAGCCCCAAACTCAATCTGGTCTTCGACGATGGTCGTCGATGGCTCAATCGAAATCCGGAAGAACACTTCGACGCAGTGGTTATGAACACAACGTATCACTTTCGCACGTACGTGAGTAACTTACTCTCCAGAGAATACATGACTCTTGTGAGTTCGCATCTATCTCCAGGCGGGGTTTTCCTTTTCAATACTACGGACTCAAAAGAAGCAATGCGCACAGCGCTTGAAGTATTTCCTCATTGCATGATGATTCTAAACGCGACCATTTGCAGCAAAGAGCCACTTGAATTCAACGCTAAGCGATGGTTGTCTGTTCTGGACAGTTACAGGATCAACGGGGAACAGATTCTTTCGGGTGAAGAAGGAAGAAAGACACGCGCATGGCTTGAGACTCTGACGACTGAAATTGATCAGAAAGATGCGCTCTATGAGAGAGAAGGATTCAGAAGTCAAAAACGAATGCTAGAGGATTGTTCTGGTGCACGCATCGTCACAGACGATAACATGGCTACGGAGTACGGAGATCATTAAGAGAAAAAAATTTGCGCCCAGAAGGATTCGAACCTCCGACCTACTGGTTCGTAGCCAGGCACTCTATCCAGCTGAGCTATGGGCGCGTGAGGGCCATTTTTCGGACCTGCGTTTTAGTGTCGAACGGTTTTCGACTGTGAGCGCCTAGTAGAAGTAAGTGTCCGGACCGCCTTCAAAAGATTTCCAGCATGCCTGCTTGCTCTGCATAAGTCTGTCTGCTTCCCACTGAGAAGACTGAGCCAGCAAATCTTCTACTCGCACGCCGTATCTCTTCTCAAGCCTGGGAATGAATTCGCTTCCTTCCGCTTTGAGGCGAACCAGCTCCTGCATTCTCGCTCTGGCATCCGGCAAGGTTGCGAGCAGATCAGGATCCAGGCGAATGACAATCCCAGCCTGCGTGGCCATCACGCGATCATATCCAGGTTCTCCTGAACTGCAAAACAATACTCCTCTTTCCACAACCTGTGCCAGGGTTGTGTAATGTTCGTGGCCCGGACGAAAACGCATGAGCACTCGCGCTCGTGCAACAGAACCATCGCTCAATCCCTGTTCATCAAAGATACGTACAAGAGGTCCCGCCTCTACTCCCACATAACCCAGACCTACGCCCCTCAAGCAATGCGCGTGAGCCTGACTGTTTGCGATCCAGAAATCTTCGTAAGAAAGACAATCCTGCAGTTTGCGAAAGGCGCGACCTCTTGCGGCCCATGCGTTGTCTTTTGAGCCAAACACGCTGCCTGCTCCAATGCTAAAGAAGGCCGGCCTTTCATCTGCGATAAAACCTCTGGTCATTGGCACCGGCCAAAAACTCAACGCTGCGAAAAACAGCAGGGCTCCCCAGTCAGTCCAGACAGGACGCGACGACAGTAGAGGCAGTGGAAATCGCGGAACAGAAATGAACATACGATCCACAGTGATAAATAAAATCGCAAGGGCAGGCAACCAGAACCGGAACGCCATAAAATCTCCGCCTACGCGAATCATATAGAAAGTCAAGAGCGCAAAAGCCCCCAGGTCTCTGACCGCACGCCCAACCACCAATGGCTTTTGTTTCGATCGCAGCCTGTGCCGCACAAGAAATGAAGCAGCCAGTAATAACGCGAAGGTGATGGCCGGAGCAAATATTAGCGAATGTGCCAGATACTTTAGACCGTGGGAATAGTACGTATCCAGGCCGGCTTTGGCATAGTATGGATTGGCAAAAAGCGCTCCGAAATACAAATAGCGGAACGCATGATAAGATCCTGTGATCAGAATCGCAGGGAGTCCCCACTGAATTGCCGGAATGATTTTAGAGGCCAGGCGAGGCGTGGATCTCCACAGATCGAGAACAAAGAATACAGAATAGTACGCATATAGAAGCGCAGTCTCTGGTCTATCCAGATAAAGCAGATTCAGCAGTGCGGCCAGATACATGGGTCTTTCGAGCAGTCCATGCTCCTGAACCTCGATATAGAACATGGTCATGAGAAAAAACGCGAGCGAAAACTCCAGGCCCGACGTAGAGAAATCTCTGAATCCGGAGATGGAACAAAGTGCAATCGCAGCAAATGGAAACGCGTCCGCATGCATTGATCTTTTGATCAATTGATAGATGGCCAGACCCGTAAAAAAGAGTCCGAGGACTGCAGAAGTCATAGGCAGCGAGAGTCCCATGCTGCGCAAGACAATGAGAATCGCAGCCCACAGAGGATGACTGGTTACTTCTACTCTCTCTCCCGGATTATATACAAATCCGTAGCCCTGATAAAGATTCTCGATGGCCCGGAAGGAGATGTATGCATCCTCTGTTACCCAGATTCTGCTTAAAATCATTCCCGCGCAGAACAGAAAGCTGAATGCATAGAAGAGGTTACGACGCACAGCTTGACTTAAGAGGGGACAGGATCGTGCAAAGTAAAAAATAAACTCCGGGTCAGCTTTTGGCACTGCCCAGAAATCGCGCGAATCGCAGCAACCAGAGAATCCATACAATCAAGAAAACAAAAGCGGCATAACTCAAGTGAGAGATGTACATTGCGGGAACGACTGGCGCCGACACGCGGGTAACAACGGTCAACAATACCAGAATCAGAAGAGCGACTAACGTTCTGCGCGAGGGAAGAGGAATCATGGCGTGACCGCCGTGCGAAAGCAAGACTTGAACAGATACGGAAAGGAGAAACATGACCAGGCCCCCAATCCAGTAAACATGAGCCGCATGCACCGAAAATTCCCACGGAAAGGCTCTGCCAATCAAGCCAATGCATAACAGAATACACGCCGTCCAAAACATCTTTGCGAGGATTCCATGAAACTCACCCGGAGTGGCGGCATGCACCCGAGTCAGGATCCACACCGTGGCTGCAATCGCTGCCGGCATTCCTGCGGCTTTTACCGAAAAAAAGTACAACGCGTTTGAAACCCAAAAAAGGCCAGCCAGCCCAGCTGCCTCAAACAATCGAATGCTCAACATCTTTGTGCGCCATTCCATTCTCTTCGCAGAGCCACTGATGGGAACGACGAGCATTGTGGAAGCCCCGAGTAGAATCTGAGGGAACATACCGTAAAAGATGATGTTCGAGCCAATCCGCTCTGCCGGAAGCAAAACCCAGAGGATCGCTCCCAGAACTCCGGATAGGGTCCCCGATACAATGATCCAGAAATAAGAAGGGACATTTTCCGCGTTCCTGGCTGTCGCAATCAAAAACGCAGACAATATCGCGCAAGCTCCCAGAAGCGCGATCGCAGTTCCACCTAACAGGACCGAAGGTGGAATCAATATTTCACAAAAGAACAGGGCAACGACCCAGATCATGGATGCGGGCGAAGAGCCTGTCATCCTCGGGGCCGCTGTAAGCAGGAACCCTGTCATCGCGGGCAATACGAACACACCAGCGGCAAGAGTACTGTGCAAATCCCGGGGATATGCATTCCACCCTGGAATCGTCAGGAAGTGCCGCTCAATCAAAACTGCCGGAATCCATACAAAAGCCAGGGCAAATGCTCCCAGCCAGGACAATGGAAAGAACAGACGGTATGGATTTTCTCGCATTCTAAACCGTGTTGCTATATCGACCCTGGTTTTGGCCCAACAAGTAGGCGTCGAACACCATGCAAATATTGCGAATCACAAATCGACCCTGTTCGGTCACACACAAAGATCGATTCGCGAACCTGAGCATTCCCTGATCTACAAATTCGCCAACCGCTTCCAGTTCTCTGGCAAAATATTCTTCAAAACGAACGTCAAAAGCCTGTTCTATCGTCTCGAACTTCAGCTCAAGGCCCGTAATCAACTGGCGAATCACGGCTTTGCGCAGGCGATCATCCTGAGTTAGAATCAAACCTCTCTCCGTTGGTAGTCGGCCAGCCTCAATGGCACGATAGTAGTCCACAAGACTTTTCGTGTTCTGCGCATAACCACTGTTAAACTCTCCGATGGAGGTGACCCCAAACCCAATGAGCTCTGTGCCGCCTCGAGTAGAATAGCCCTGAAAGTTTCTTCGCAGGCTGCCATCCCTGAGGGACACGGTCAATTCATCATCCGGCAGTGCGAAATGGTCCATGCCAATGTGAACGTATCCTGCTTTTTGAAGACGATCTACAGCATACGAAAGAATCTGCAGGCGAGTCTCTGTAGATGGGAGGTCTTCTTTGTTCATGCGGAGCTGATGCTTCTTCAGCCACGGAACATATGCGAAGTTAAAAATTGAAATTCGATCCGGCCGAAATCCAACTACCTTCTCCATCGTCTTTGCAAACGTGTCGACGGTTTGAAGGGGAAGCCCATAGATGAGATCGAAGTTGATGGATCTAAATCCGCGTGCGCGCAGATGGTTGTATGCTTGCTCCGTTATATCCTCAGGTTGAATTCGATTGACTGCGGTTTGTACGGAAGGATCAAAATCCTGAACGCCCAGTGAGGCGCGATTGAATCCGAGATCGGCCAGCGTGCCGATTTGTTCTGGTGATGTTTCGCGAGGGTCCAGTTCAATGCTGATCTCCGCGCCCGGAACGAAATCGTATCGCCTGTAGATCTGCGCCATCAGCATGTTCATCTGCTCGTGCGACAAAAACGACGGAGTTCCACCACCCCAGTGAAGTTGTTCTACCTTCAGTCGTGCCTGGGTTTGCTCCGCAACAAGGTCCATCTCGCGAGTGAGAGCCGCGATGTATGGCTCTGCCTTTTCCTTGTTCTTCGTGTAGATGACGTTGCAGGCACAGAAGTAACAGATATTGCGACAGAAAGGAATGTGATAGTAAAGAGAAATCGCGCGGGCCGGGTCAATGTCACGTAGAAGCATCGAGTAATCCTCTGCCCCCACGTCGGGCGTGAAAGCAGTGGCCGCAGGATAGCTTGTATAACGCGGTCCCGGTTTACTGTATTGTTTCAACAGTTCAATTTCCATGTCGCTAGTATGCCCCCTCGGCGGCAGTTCCTGCTATGATATTTCTCATACCTGAAAGTTGATTCTAGCGGCGCGGCAATTGACTGACATCAAATCCAAAGAAAAAAGGAATATTTCATCCCATTAAACCTTGACGATTGAACATTAAAGCATTATTTTGAGCTTCATAAAAGGAAGGTTTACATTATGATAATCGCTTCAATCTTTTCGACGCCGGAGGACATCGCTCTAACTGTCCTGCGCGTCACTCTGGCCGTTGTGATTTTGCCCCATGGCTTGCAGAAACTAGTAGGTGCTTTTGGTGGTTACGGGTTCAAAGGAACCATGGGCTATCTGACGGGCACAGTTGGACTGCCCTCTGTGATCGCATTTCTCGTCATTTTCATCGAATCATTTGGAGCGGCCGGAGTGCTCCTCGGTGTTGGCACAAGGGTCGCAGCTCTCGGTGTAGCCGCTGTAATGCTTGGAGCTGCCTGGACCGCGCATAGAGGAAATGGTTTCTTCATGAACTGGACGGGAGCACAAAAAGGAGAAGGATTTGAATTTCATATCCTTGCGATTGGACTTGCTATCGTGCTCATCCTTCGAGGCGGAGGGGCCTTCAGCGTAGATCAGATCCTGGCCAGGCTCTTCTAAAACAATAATCTTCACCTAACAGATATTTTGCGCCGTACGAATCCGGCGCAAGCTATTCCTGGCTCCACCTTATGGCATCGCTTGACGATCCAAATCAATTGCATACGATGCTCCGGTATGCTTGCTTTGCGAGTCTTGCGACGATATCCAATGTACCAGTCGGGAAATAGGAATCGCCCTGATTCTAGAGACAAAATCAGGGCGACAGATCACGCACGTCCTAGCGGAAGGTTCCCGCGATGACCCACGCTCCCATGGCGATCATGATGTCTTTGAGAAAAATGGTCTGATACATCATCGCATTTTCCCCGCCTCGCATAACACCGAGTAGTTGAACGCCAAACGCAAACACCAGCACGAGCACACCGGTCAGGAACGCTGCATTGCGGCCCTGTCCCTTAAAGTTCGTGATGATACCCACCGCGCCAGCAATCAGACAAAACCCTGTGAAGTACACCCAGATCACTCCGCCCGGAACCGGGACTGCGCCCGCCATCATGTTCGCGTACATCAAGTGAAAGACGCCGAACAAAGCGATGATCAGTCCGAAAACTGTACGCGCCACTTTGCCAGACACCAGAGAAATCAACTGTTCCATACAATGTCTCCTTTTGGTTGAAGGATACTCTGTTATGTGTTTCGCGTCAAAGCAAACTGC
>Ga0268298_10001848_pt1 | contig 24012 bp, 14 predicted proteins | sample WWTPWeurt_MetaG_FD_194462 | JGI IMG/M metagenome (GOLD analysis project Ga0268298, IMG submission 194462) | Activated sludge microbial communities from WWTP in Nijmegen, Gelderland, Netherland - WWTP Weurt | ecosystem: Engineered > WWTP > Aerobic digester > Activated sludge | place...
TTCCTGCGGCTACAACCACAACAATTCCTTTACTGGCACAACGTGAAGCTGCTCGTGCGCTAATATTTGTATGTCCGTTTTGATCGGCATAAGTATGATTTAAGGCAGGGTTATCGAAAGTGGTATACCCCAGTGATGAATTAATTACATCAGCTCCAACACTATCAGCATATTCAACTCCTGAAAGCCAGTTAAATTCTTCAATTGGAGTTTCAGAAGAAACGTCTTCTGTTCGTATCAAATAATAGCTTGCTTTTGGAGCTGTCCCAATAAAAGTACCGGGTATATTAGCGCCCATTGTACTAAGCACCGAAGTACCGTGTGAATTAAATCCATAAACAAAAGTTCCTCCTTCAACAAAATTTCGAGTTCCCAAAATTTGGTTCCCTGCACGCAAACTATCAAACACTATCATATTATCGACATCAGTAAATCCTGCATCTAAAACAGCTATAACAGTTCCTTGTCCCTGATATCCTAAGTCATGCAATAAATCACCACCCAACATTTGAATTTGATTGAGGGCCTGTCCGTAGTTTAAACTATTACTACGATTGGCTGTACTAACAATACTTGGTAATTTAGCTTCAAAGTCGAATTTGCTGATTGGTTCTTCTTTTTTAGGTTTATATTGGCGATTCATCACTTGAGTTCCAACAACAAAAGGTAAATTTTTTACGCTGTTTAGCTTATTGGTATCAGCAGTTTGAATTGAAATAGCATTGAACCATTTCGAAACATTTAATACAGTAACACCTAAGGCCGAAACCTGATTTATATAAGTTTGATTCACCGGAAGGTCGTCAGTTTGTATAGGAATATTTTGCATGGCTCTACGCTGTATTGCTCTAGGCGAAAGATAAGCCGATGGATTGGAGATAGAGTAAGGGCTACCATTTTTATCGGTAAAATAAACCACGTATTTATCGCTTTGCGCAAACACTTGAATTGCACTAAAAATCACAAAGTAAAAAGAGAAAAGTTTTTTCATTCTGGGTTATTGTTAATTATTGTTTTCCGTATTCAATGATTCTATAGGTATAGTCAGTTCCGGCATCTATACGACCTGATAAAGGACCGGGTTCAATTGTAATTCCTTTGTCCTGCACATCCACAAATCGTTTGTAAATCATACCAACATTTTTAGCATATACTTCTACTTGATATTTTTTTTCAATAAGGTTTGAATCTACTATTTGATTAATGGTAAGAGTTGAATCGAAAACATTCCCATTTACCGTTTTCTTTGTATCAACCGATTTATATTCATAGGTATAAGTTCCAATGGTATTGAGTGCATTTCCATTCCATTTTTGATTATTTTGGGTTGGAAAAGTTAGCTTGATATATCGTACATTTTCCTCCACTTTTTCAGCTTTAGTAGTACTGCGTGTTTGGTACCATACATCTCGTAAGCTCCATGGCAAGGTATCGGCGTAGCGCACGTAGCGTTCAATACGTTCACTCTCGCGTCCTTCATTATCTGTAAATACAGACTCAATTACTTCCTTCAACTGAAAATGTGCGGTATCAATTTTAACAGGGGAAAAAAAATCATCGTACGAAATAGAATCTACCTGAAACACAACATATCGTCCTACTTCAGTAGGAAAATAATTGTATCCAATATCTACTGTTTCCACTGCTTTATCTTTTTTACAAGCGGCAAACAGCAGCACTATAACTACTAAAGTTTGTAGCAGTAAGTTTTTCATTTTATAAAATTACATAATAAAACCGCCTCCAACCAAATCATTGCCTTCATAAAATACGGCAGATTGTCCCGGAGCTATCGCTGAAACTTCTTTGTGAAACAAGACTTTTGCTTTCCCATTATCTTCACGCACGGTAGCAAGGGTCCCAGCATCTTTGTACCTTATTTTGGTTAAAAATTCCATGCCATCTCCCAAATTAGCGTATTTTATTAAATTATAATTGCGCACGGTCATTTCCTTTTTTTCAAGGTCTTCCTTTTTTCCAAGCACCACTGTGTTAATTTCAGGAATAATTTCGGTCACAAAAAGTGGTTCACCAACAGCAATTTCCAAGCCTTTGCGCTGACCAATGGTATAAAATGGATAGCCCTTATGCTTACCCAATATTTTTCCATCGGTACTCATAAAATTACCATCTTTCACTTTTTCTTCCAGTCCGGCAACTTTGTGTTTTAAAAAAGCACGGTAATCATTATCCGGAACAAAGCATATTTCGTAGCTCTCGCTTTTGTTAGCCAAATCAACCAATCCACGATCGATGGCCATTTTTTTTATGTCGCTTTTGTGGAATTTACCAAGCGGAAATTTAGTGCGTTTTAAACTTTCCTGACTAAGTCCCCACAGCACATAACTTTGATCTTTTGCTTCGTCTAGACCTTTGGAAATAACGTATCGGTTGTTTTCTAATCGAACATTTGCATAATGACCGGTGGCTATAAATTCGCAATTTAATTGATTGGCTCGTTTAAGTAATGCTTCCCATTTAATATGTGTATTGCAAAGCACACAAGGGTTTGGCGTTCTTCCCGCAAGGTATTCGTCTACAAAATTGTCGATGATATAATCTCCAAATTCATCCCGTATATCCAGAATGATATGATGAAAACCATTGTCAACTGCAATGCTGCGAGCATCGTTGATTGAATCCAAACTGCAACAACCGGTTTCTTTTTTAGAAGCCCCCGAACTTGTATAATCCCAGGTTTTCATTGTGATACCAACAACTTCATAGCCTTCTTCATGCAACAATAAAGCAGCAATGGAACTGTCAATTCCTCCACTCATGGCCACCAATATTCTTCCTTTACTACTCATTTTTACTGCTTAATTATTTAGAGGAAACTAATTTCCCATTTTCGTATTCTTCTGTTTTTTCAATCTTTCCATCGGTTTTGTAATGAATTAGTTTTCCGTGTAATTGATTGTTGAGGTAATTGCCTTGTTGTTTAATTTGTTGACCTTCAAAATACTCTTCTTCTTCTGCCGGAAAATCATCAACTGCGGGTTTCAACCTTCTTTTCCATTGACCGGCATTGTAATATTCGGTGAATGCTCCATTTTTTTTCCCATCCTTATAAGTAACACTATTCTTTAAAACATCGTTCGGATAGTTTTCTGTAAATACCCCATTAATATACTCAGTAGAAAGCAAAGTTCCTGATCGGTAATGTTCTATTGTTTTTAAATCGCCTCCGGGTAAATAATTTAACCAATTACCGTCGCGCATAGCATTCACGTATGTTCCATTCAATTCCAATTTTCCATCCGGAAAAAACAATTTCATGCTTCCATCCAATTCTCCTGACTTATAGGTTGCTTCTGTTTTTGGATTTCCATTTTTAAAAAACTGCTTCCAGCTACCATCTTTAACACCGTTTTGCCAGATTTGTTCCTCATAAAGTTTTCCGTTTTCATAATAAACTCGCCATACACCGTGTTTTTTGGTGTTCACATAACTCTCTTGTGCAATCAAGGTACGTTCAGGGTTATAGTAATTCCAAACACTGTCTTTTTTTTCGTTACTATAACATCCTTCTGAAATTTTATTTCCGGCCTCATCAAACAAAATTGCCCTGGCTTTTGTACCATTTTCGCTGTAAGTTGTTATGGCTTTAATTTTACCGGATGGAAAATAGTACTTAAACAATCCATTGGGTTTATCATCCACAAAGGAACCTTCGTACAGTTTATTTTTTTTAGATGGATCAATTTTCACCCAGGCACCTTGCTTCAATCCTTTGGCATCTTTTTTATTTTGAGCAAAGCCGGTTAAACTGCTTCCAAGCAACAAGCATAGAAGGAGGTAAAGGTTGTTTTTCATAAGCAGCAAATTTACAAACAATTTGGCGTTTTATTTTTCCAGATTTGTTAAGATTTGCGAGTTGTAGGTTTTAGGAAAAATTAGTGTAAGGCATTCATTAATTTCCTGCGTTTTATAGCCCTGTTTTATTAGGAAGGAACGATTTTCAAGCAAGAAATTTATGCAGTGATACACAGAATTCTACTGCTATTCATCCACTTTTCTACCTCTAAAGGCATTGCTGAAATAAATATCTAATCTTATTCCCAACACCGGAAAAAATCGATTGTAATTGACAAAAATGGAAGAGCCTATACCAATATCGTAATAGATTTTTTGGATATATTGGATTTCTGCGTAAGCGCCAATGCCTTTATAAGTTGTAGAGGAATCGAGTAAACCGTGTACATAACTAGGACCTGCAAAATAGGAAAAATTGTTTTTGCGTGTTTCCGTTCTAAAGCCAACTGTTCCATGTATATCGGTCAAAAAATTGCCACTGTATTTTGCCATCAACACATCGAGTTTGCTGCGCATAATTCCTGCATTAAAGTACACTTGCTTTACATGAAAGTAAGCATTTAATGAACCAGGAAAACAAGCTTCGAAGGAGTTCAATTTTTGAGCATAGCCCCATCCTAGTGTAATCCAATTTGTTTTTTTAAGAAAACGATCCTTTTTAATGGTGATTTCTTCTTTGGGATTTTTTGCATTGTTTTCTTGTGCATATACTTTGAGATATGCACAAGAAATAACTAGCAAAAGGAGGAGCTTATGTTTCAATTGAAAATAACTAAAGTGTACCACACATGTCTTCCGGTTTAACCCAGTCGGTAAACTGTTGATCAGTTAGCAAGCCTAAATCGATTGCAGCTTTGCGTAAGGTAGTATTTTCCTTGTGTGCTTTTTTAGCAATTTTAGCAGCATTTTCGTAACCTATGTGTGGGTTTAATGCAGTAACCAACATCAATGAATTTTCGAGGTTGTTTTTTATTGCATCTAAATTTGGCTCAATACCGCGGGCACATTTTTCTTCAAACGATACGCAAGCATCACCAATCAATCGTCCCGATTGCAGCACATTCGCAGCGATGAGCGGTTTGAAAACATTTAGTTCAAAATGCCCGTTACTTCCTCCAATTCCAACAGCAACATCATTACCCATTACTTGCGCACAAACCATGGTAAGGGCTTCCGGTTGAGTTGGATTAACTTTTCCGGGCATAATGGATGAACCTGGTTCGTTATCCGGAATAATAATTTCGCCAATGCCACAACGCGGACCGGATGATAACATGCGCACATCATTGGCTATTTTCATTAATGCAACTGCTGCACGCTTGTATGCAGCCGATAATTCAACCATGGCATCGTGTGCAGCCAAAGCTTCAAATTTATTAGGGGCGGTTACAAAGGGTAAACCGGTAAATTCTGCAATTTTTTTTGCAACCAGCACATCATAACCTTTGGGTGTATTTAATCCGGTTCCAACAGCAGTTCCTCCAAGTGCTAATTCAGCTACCATTTCGAGCGCATTTTTAATAGCGCGCATACTGTTGTCAAGTTGTTGCACATAGCCACTAAACTCTTGTCCAAGGGTTAAAGGAGTTGCATCCATAAAATGCGTACGCCCTGTTTTTACAATTGATTGAAAAGAATCGGATTTGCTCTTTAGCGTATCTCTCAACTTTTTCATGCCCGGCAACGTACAATCTATTGCTTGTTTATAAGCAGCAATGTGCATGGCTGTTGGATAAGTATCGTTGCTCGATTGTGATTTATTCACATCATCGTTAGGATGAAGAATCTTTTTTTCATCATCAAGTTTACCTCCGGATAGAACGTGTGCTCTGTAGGCAACCACTTCGTTTACGTTCATGTTACTTTGGGTACCACTTCCGGTTTGCCAAATAACTAAAGGAAACTGATCGTCAAGGCTTTTAGTAAGAATTTCATCACATACTTTTGAAATTAAATCGCGTTTTTCGCTACTCAATACTTTTAAATCGCAATTGGCGTGAGCAGCTGCTTTTTTAAGGTAAGCAAATGCATAAATTATTTCTTTGGGCATGCTTGCTTCCGGTCCAATTTTAAAATTGTTTCGCGAGCGTTCAGTTTGTGCGCCCCAGTATTTATCTGCAGGAACTTCAACAGCTCCCATGGTGTCTTTTTCGATTCTGATTTTCATTGTTGATTTTATTTGGAAGGCAAATTTATAAAATCAAAGGGATAGTCGAAATTGTAAAGGGATAATTACACTTTAGTTAAACAATTTGTTGATTCGTTAAAAAATCAGTTAATAGATTGTATTACTTATCGCTGTTGGTCAGTCTTTGAATTGCATATAGTTTCACTGAATTACTTTGCGAATAGTTCGAAGTGAATGATAAGTTATGTGTAAAATAAGTGTATGAAGGTTTTTTTAATAAGCATATTCTTAATTAATAAGTTCAATAAATTAAAATTCAATTATGTTCAACATACTTTTTAATTCAAACTAAATCAGAATGGGCCAGTCAAAAAAAAGTGAGGTAATGCTAATATAGATGTGACGATTGGATGTTGTATGGTGACAGTATAAAAATTAGTCTAGCATAAACGTGAAGTAAAATTGATTGCATTTTGATGACTAAGATTTTTTAGTTGCTCTATTGAATACTTGTTTGTAAGCGAGTTTAGTATGGTAGGATAGGTGGCTGCATTTTGATGTTGAGGATAAAAAAATGGAACTCGACTTTGATCGGGATGGCTTTCGGTATAAAAGAAATCGGCGCCAAAGCAGAGTACATCTTCCGCGCCAAGCTTCATTCCGTATTCAATATGATCTAACAATGCATCCGGATTTTTATCATTAACAAATGCACGTAAAAAGTTCATTCCAATAAGTCCTTTCTGTAAAATAATTTCACGTGCAATTTCATCCGGTAAGTTTCGAGGATGTTTGTACACCGATCTGAAATTCGAGTGACTTGCTAAAATAGGTACTTGTAATTTATTTTTTGAAATATAGGTAAGTATGTCGTAAGCAAGAGCATCGCTGGTGTGCGAAAAATCTAACCCAATTTTTTTTTCGGATAAATATTCAAGTAATGCTTCACCATCCTTTTTGAGGCCAACAGAAGTGCTATTTCCACCACCAAATCGGTTTTCTCCATGATGTGTCAAACCTATATATGCCAATTTCCCGGTAGTTGTAATTATTTTTTCAAGCCTTTTAAAAGAAACTGAAAGTGGTTCATTTTCTTCGGCAAAGGAAGCAGCATTTTCAATAGCAGCTATACAAGTAACTGTGTTCCTTTCATCAAGCCGGCTTTCGAAAAATGTGTTATCAAACTTTTGAAGTTTTGTTGAATGGGAACTAATCAGTTCATTAAAAAGCACACTTTGCAGTATCCCTTTAACCGAGCTTCCTGGTTCAACCGTTGCATAAATTGCCATTATTTGAAGCACTACATTTCCTTGCAGCAATGCCGGAATACTGCAACCTATACTCGTAAGTTGGTTGGGTTGAGGATTGGGCGCTTCGAGCATGTAAGAGAGCATGTCGCAATGAAAATCGATTACAGGATACATATATTTTCTATTTTTAGTCGGAATAAAATTAATTGAAAAATGCTAGAATTACTTCATTAACAAAAAGAAAAGGTTTACCTTGTGTGCAGTTTAATTTTATACTGAATGAATTCTGAAGTTTTAGCTTATAATACCAAGCAACTTGAGCTTGATAAAGAAATTTGCAATTTGTTAGCAGTTACCATTGATGCGGTTTACACCGATGCTGAAAACAAAATTTGGCATGCGCATCCGGTTTGGTTTTTAGAAGGTAATCCAATTGTTGGTTACAGCAAATTAAAAAGTGGAATTCGCTTGTTGTTTTGGAGCGGTGTTGAATTTAATGAACCTGAATTAAAACCCGGATCAGGTAAATTTAAAGATGCATCATTGACTTTTACAAAGCCGGATGAAATAGATTTGAAGCTTATAAAACGTTGCTTAAAAAAGGGAAGGGAAATACAATACGATTATAAAAATATTGTGAAGAAAAAAGGAAAATTGGAGCGATTAAAATAAGATGAAAGTTACTGAGGAACACAACCAAAAAATTGCAAAAATGACGGTTGCATCAGTGTATCCGCACTATGTTACAAAAGTTGTTCGAAAAGGTCGAACCATTGACGAACTGCAACAAGTTATTGAATGGCTTACCGGCTTTAATGCAATGAAACTTGAGCAGCTTTTTGAACAAAAAGTAAATTTTGAGGAGTTTTTCAAACAGGCAAATCTCCCTCCAAACGCAAATCAAATTAAAGGACTTATTTGCGGATACAGAATTGAAGAAATTGAGAATCCTTTAACCCGCCAAGTAAGGTATTTAGATAAGTTGGTAGATGAATTGGCAAAAGGAAAAAAACTCGAAAAAATACTGAGAAGCGATTCTTAATACCTACTACATCTTAGCAAAGGGTAAGCCCTCCAACTAATCAAGCTTAGCAAATTTTTCTGTTCCCATACGGTTATTTTTGTATTGAATGATTTCAATTATTCAATCTGCCTTATCAGCATTTGAAGTTTTGTAAAAGCAATACTGCATTTTTTGTGGTAGTTTGGAATTATTTTCACGAAGGTTTTTCTTTGATTTAGAATGCCTTATACCTATTCAGTTTCTGAATTTAAAGTCTGTAGATTTTTTAATTGAAAGAAATAGTATCCAATGCTATGGAATTTTACCAAATTATGAATCATGAAAGCGGTGTTACAAAAAATAGTAATTTATCAAATAACAATGGTTAAAAACCCGTGTATAAAAACTCTAATTTGACGGAATAAACGTATTTAATTTTAGTATTTTGTGCAATTATTTTATATAGTTAATTGATTACCAAAACAAACAATTTTAGCAGGTTTTGTCTCTATGAGATTACTCTCGACTTATTTTAAACTGGTGTTAATAGGCTTTTGCATTTATCTAACAAATGCAGTACAAGCTCAAAATACTTCTGAATCGGATGTAAAGAAGCAAGCACAAAAATATTTTGATGCAGGTGATTTTACCTCGGCGCTTCCGCTCTACTCTCAATTGTTGAGCTTTTATGCCAAAGATCCTGTTTACAATTACCGATATGGAGTATGTGCACTTGAAGCTGGCAACGATCGTGAAAAACCAATCTCATACCTTGAATTTGCATCGCGAAATGCAGAAACTCCGAATGCCGTATTTTATTACTTAGGAAAAGCCTATCATTTGAACTATCGTTTTTCGAGCGCACTAAATGCTTACAATACGTTTAAGTTGAAAGCTATAAAGGCTGATCTCGATAAATTTCCGGTTGACCGCCAATTGGATATGTGCCGTAACGGAATGGAATTATTAAAAAACATTAGCGATTTAACTGTTATGGAAAAAAAGGAACTGAAACTTACCGATTATTTCAGGGCCTACGATTTAAGTTCACTGGGTTTAAAATTGTTGGTGAAACCGGATGATTTTAAAACTGATTTGGATAAAAAGAAAAATGAGGAATCAGTTGTTGTGCTGAATCCTACAAAGAATGAAATTTATTTTTCGAGCTACGGTTCGAACGATAAAAATGGGAAAGACATTTACAAAGTAAAGCGCATGGATAATGGCGACTGGACAAATCCTATTCGACTCGATGCAACTATAAATTCGCAGTATGATGAAGATTTTCCATTTGTTAGTGCGGATGGTACTACCTTGTATTTTTGCTCAAAGGGGCATAATTCAATGGGAGGCTATGATGTTTTTAAATCGCTCTATAATCCGGCAAGTGGCTCTTGGGGTGCACCCGAGAATATGGATTTTGCAATTAATACGCCGGATGACGATATTTTGTATGTTGCAGATGAGGTGAATAAAATCGCTTATTTTTCTTCTCGAAGAACAAGTGGACAAGGCAACATTAATGTTTACAAAATTAAAATCGGACCACAACCTCCCTCAATCGCCCTTATTTCGGGTGTGTTTTCAGGTAGCGATGAAAACTCTCATCCGGAAGCTACCATTACTGTGCGAGATAGCGAAACCAAAAATATTATTGGCGTTTACAAATCTGATCCTAAAACAGGAAATTACAGCATTCCTTTGCCTAGTAGTGGTAAGTATATTTTTAATGTTGAAAGTGATGTAAGTCCAATGAAAACTGAAACTGTAATTGTTCCCGATAAAAAGGATTTGGGAACCTTACAGCAAAAAATCAGTATTAAAAATGATAAACTTTTAGTTGAAAATATTTTTGATGATGCCGCAATTAACGAAGCTAATTTGCAAGCCTTGTTGAAAGCCAAAGCTAAACTGGAAGTGAATTACGTTGCCGAAGTAAAGCCAGTAGAAGAGCCTAAAGTTTCTAACTTAAGTAATCAGGATTTATTGAATATTGCCTATCAAGATGCGAAGGACACACAAACTGAAGCAGATAAGTTAAAGTTGAAATCGGATCAAGCATATGCTTTATCAAAATCCAAAATGGATGCTGCTAAAAGTAAATTGAGCAATGCCGAAACTATCGAAAAGGATGCACAAGCAATTGCCAGTGCACAAGAGAAAGCAAGCGAAGTTGAAAAGGCTAATCAGTTAAAAAAGGAAGCAAAAGCAGCAACTATGCAAGCTTATGCAATTTACACCATTGCCAAAAATATAGAGGAAGACGCTTCAAGCAAACAAGCAGAAGCTGATCAATCAATGAATTATGCTAAAGAACTGGATAAAGCAGTACAGATTAATTCAAAGGAATCCATCGCTAAGTTAACGGCACAAAAAAATAATCTGCCCGAAGAAGTACCACAAAAAAACATTGCTGAATCTGCTTCTGCCGATTTAATTGAAATGGCCGAAGCCAAACAACAACAGGCGGATGCAGCTGAGTCACGGTCCAAATTAATGCGCACCGAAATTCTAGACATCGAGTTGAAATCCGAATCACTTGCGAAGGACAAAGCTAGCGCAAGCGATGCAAGCACAATCAAGGAAATTACGAAGCAAATTGATGAACTTGCATTAGAGAAATCTGACAAGCAAAAAAAATTACAGGATAATTCAGCATTAGAGAATCAACTACGACAAGAAGCAGATGATTTAAAAAATCAATCACAAATTGTGGCGAGTGTAATGAACGATTTAAAGGAAGGAGCCAATTTGCCAGTACCAACGGTTCAAGAAAAAATTACCTTGGGTAACGAATTGGCTATTGATTTAGGAAGAGCAAACACGCTTGCTAAAATTGAACCTGTTTTACAACCGAATAATAGCGATATAAATGATGCAGCAGCGGATGCATTTATTACAACTGAAATTGGAAAATCACCGGTTACTGCTGATAATTTTTCAGCAAAAATGTCCCAAGCCAATAAAATTAGTGATCCGGTAAAACGCGAAGAACAAAAAAACATAGTAAGGGTTCAAATGAACGCAAATTGGGATAAGGAAATTGCATCCATAAAATCACAACAAGCAAATTCTAAAGATAAAAATGAAAGAGCTTCTTTACAGTCGCGCGTTACGGAGCTCGAAAACCTAAAGGCGATGAACAATCCTACTCCGGAAATCGCACTTACAACTGCGTCGGAGGTAAATCAATCGAATACACAAGCATCTACTGTAAAATCTACAGAAACAAACAATTTAGCTACAACTAGCCCAACTAAAAGCGATAGCATTTCCGGTGTAAATCAGGCAACTCAAGCAAGTAGTACATTGGCTGAAAATAACCAAAGTCAAACAAACAGTACAACCGAAACTACCAAGCTCGCTGAAAATTCAAAAACAACTGAAGAAACAACCGGCAAACAAAACACTGCAAGCACAGAGGAGCCAGCAAAAACAACAGCGGTTACAACTAGCACTAGCGAAAATCAAGTTGCCAAAACCGATAGCACCATTGCAGTAACTACAAGCAAAGAAACTATTTCTGAACCAATCACAGAAGCCGTTAAGGAAGAAGCAAAAACTGAGAATGTTGCAGTTACCACAGCCGCTGAACCGGTTGACATGGAGAAGTTGGAAGAAGACTATAACCAACAATTAGCAATGGTTAACAAAATAGCAGATGTTGCTGAACGAAACAAAGCCAATCAAGTACTTGCTGAGTCATGGACCAAAATTGCGGATACTAAATTAGCACAAACTCAAAGTCAAGTAAGTCAGGGTAAAACCAGTGAAGAGCTTACTGAATTGAATAAAACCCTTACAGAGTTAACTGAGTTAAAAGGAAAAATTGCAGCAGCTGCGGCTCCAATTGCAGTAGCTGAAAACACTACAGCATCTGAGCCCAAATCGGAAAATCCTGTAGATAGTAAAACAGTTACTACACCAACAGTTACACAAAACAGTACGACACCTCCAACACTTGGAGTTGTTGAAACTGCACCCGATGCCGTAAAGCTTGAAACTGCATTCGCAAGTGAGTCAGCAAAAGTACAGGCTCGAAAGGCTGATAAGTTTAACCTTGAAGTACAAAATTTAAAAGAAGAAGAAGATTCCTTGACCAAATTGCTAGCGCAAAATACTGATGTAACACAAGCTGATAGATTAGGAAAATTACTTGAGGCTACTCAAAAGGAAATGTTTGTGAAAAAAATTGAATCCTTAAAGGCTCATTCAGTAGCAAATGGAATTGAGTTTACTAACTATGCCGATGAGTTGAAAAAGGCTAGTGGGAATAGTACTAAAATGGAAAGCGATAATGTTTCGCGTGCTGAAATGTTGGTTGCAGAGGCTGCTTATTATTTTAATGAGGCAAGCATAAAAAGTGAAACTTCACAATCAATAACTGATGCTTCATTAAAGGAAGCAGAAATGAAAAAAATTGTTGAACTCGAAAAAACTGCTATTGAAAAACAAGTAAGGGCATTAGCTACTTATGGGGTTCCAGTATATACCGCATCGGCCGATACAGTAAAAGCAACTAACGCTGAAGCAAGTCAAAATCAATTGGCGCAAACTACACAACCTGTAACTACTTCCAATAACGCTGCAAACGATGAAGCTGCTATTGAGAAAACAACAACAAGTATAACTAATACGCAGCCCATAGCAGAAGTAAAACAAGCTGAAAATGATGCCTCTAAAAGCGCAACTACTGTTTCCAACGAAACGGTGAATTCTACTGATACAAAAACACCGACAACAGGGGCTGAAACAACTACTACTTCACCAGTTTTAACTCCAACTGTTGAAAGCAAATCAACCACATCAGAAACCAACAATCAACCTGCAACAACGAGTCCGGCAACAACCAATCAAACAGCAACAACGAATCCGGCTTCAAGTACACAGCAATCAAGTACAAATCCTGAATCCAGCAATCAAGCGGCCATAGCAGAACCAGTATTAAATAATCTTGCTGCAACAACTAATCAGGAGATAGCTCAAACACAAGTTAGCGATAGTTTAATTCAGGAACGAGCGCAGGCCTTTGTATATCCAACGGATACCATGAAATCGTCGGTTACTGTAAACAAAGCAATTTCCGACAGTGTAGTTACATCGCCATATTATAAATACTACAATGGATTATTGGTAGCTGCTACCGAAAATATGCAGCAATCATCTTTTTATGCAGAGAGGGGCGATGAGCTAAAAAAACTATCGGTGGTAGATTCATTGCGAGCTGAGGATTTTATAACTCAAGCCTCACAATCAAAAGACACCTTGCAAATGCAACAACTTTTATCACGAGCAGCAGAAGCAACTTATCAAGCAAATGATAAAAAGGATAGAGCTGATTCAAGTTATAGTGTTGCACGCCGATTAAAAGCAGCTTCAGTTGATAACAAGAATAGTGCTGCGCGCTACATTGATCGATTGAGCGAAAACGATAGAGATGTTTTAGTAGCGGTGATGAATTCGGCTAAACAAGGAACAAAACCAGGTCGTCAACTTGCAGCAGCTAAGACCCAAAAACCGGTACAAAACCCGCTTGCCAACAATACTACTCCTAATCCTGTAAACCAAGCAGCAACTACTGCAACTACTAATGAAACAGCACAAGTAGCAACAGTACCGACTAAGAAAACGGAGGAAACTACTCAGCAAACTGTTGACAGTAGAAGCAGTCAAAATGAAAGTAAAACTTCGCCTACTGTGAATGCTTCAAACGAAACAGCTGTAACTATTCAAAATAAAGAAACAACAAGTACGAACAGCGTAGAAGAGCTTAAAACCATTGGCGCACAAAATACGCTTGCAACAACCAGCAGCGATTTAAAGTTAGTTGTTAATGAGCGCAACGAACTTGCACAAGAGGCTGTCTTTAGCAAGGTATCTAATGCTGTTTACAGTAATAATAATCCAATTCCTATTAATACTGCATTGCCTTCGGGTATAGTATTTAAAGTACAAATAGGTGCTTTTCGCAATCCTATACCACAGGATTTATTTAGAGGATTTGATCCTATTAGCGGTGAAACAACCCCTACAGGAATTACACGCTATACTGCTGGATATTTTAAAAACATGGAAGCAGCCAATTCAGCTAAGCGAGAAATTAATGGCCTTGGATATAAAGATGCTTTTGTGGTAGCTTTTTGCAATGGAAAGCGAGTTTCAATACCTGATGCAATAGCGATGGTTCGTGCAGGAAATACTTGTATTGGTGATGGTGTAGCAGAAAATAAATTAAACATTGCAGCTGCTAAGGAACCTGTGAAAAATGAGGAAAAAGCAAAAGAAGTTAAAGTGGATACTAGCGGAACATTTGCCAGCAATGCCTTGAAAAATAAACAAATTAGTGAAGAACTAAAATCTACAACCGATACAATTAGAAGTGTAAAGGAGCCATTAGCCGAAGCTACTAGCACGGTGCAGAAGCAAGAAGAATTACCTGTAAAAGCAGTTGAAAAGCAGGAAGAAGTTCCGGTGAAAATAGTTGAAAAGCAAACAATACTTGAAAGTGATGCAGGGCCGGTTGCACCATCGGTAAGTTTTGAAGATGTAAAAGGCTTAGTGTATACAGTGCAGGTAGGAGTGTATTCAAAACCTATTTTAGCAAATCAATTATTTAATATACAGCCACTTTATTTTGAGCGTACTCCTAATGGCTTGTACCGTTATACTTCAGGTGTGTTCGATAATTTGGAAATGGCTACCACTGCAAAAGCAAGTATAGTTGATATTGGTGTGAAGGATGCTTTTGTTACTACTTATTTCAATGGAAGCCGAATTCCGGTGGAGCAGGCTAAACAGTTAGAAGCCGAGAAAGGAAAGGCCATATTTGCCAACTCGCCGAATTTAAATAAGCAACCTGAAATAAATTCGAATGCAAAAATTACCGGATTAAATCAGGTGGTTCCAACCGTGCGAGTAGAGAAAGAAACTCCAACAAGTGAGGGTGCTAATAAAATAGCTTTACCGGTTGAAGGGCTCAAGAATCAAGCTTCAACTACCATAGTATTTAAAGTACAAATAGGAGTGTTTCGTTCAGAAATACCTTTAGAGATTGCAGCCATATTTTTAAAATTATCGAGTCGCGGAATTGATCATTACCAAACATCTGATAGTTTAAATATTTATACCATTGGTAATTTACGCGATATTAAATCGGCCAATAATTTAAAAGATGAAGTGATACAGGAAGGATTGCCGGATGCTTTTGTTGTTGCATTTAAGGGTGGAAATAAGATGAAATTGGAAGATGCAATTAGAGAAAGCTCAAAAAAATAATCGCTTTAATCGATCGATATGAAAGTATTACTTACAGGTGCAGATGGGTTTTTAGGAAGCAATATAACTCGTGAATTATTAAAGCAAGGATATGAAGTGCGCGCATTTCATTTGCCTCATCAACAAACAGCAACCTTGCAAGATTTGCCAATAGAGCGCTATGAAGGCAATTTGCTGAACATACAGGATATTGAAAAAGCACTAGTCGGATGTGATGCCATTATTCATGCAGCAGCCAGCACAAGTGTATGGCCTACACGCAATGCAACTTCTTGGAAAATTAATGTAGAGGCTACTAAAAATTGCATAACAGCCGCACTTTCAGCTAAGGTGAAAAGGTTTGTATATGTGGGTACCGCCAATTCATTTGGATTTGGAACAAAGGCAAATCCAGGAAACGAAGAAGGTGCTTATAATTGCGATCAGTATAAGTTAGATTATATGGATTCGAAAAAAGCTGCACAACAACTTGTATTGAAAGCTGTAAAAGAGCAGCAATTGCCGGCTGTAATTGTAAATCCTTGTTTTATGTTTGGACCTTATGATTCAATTCCAGGCCCGGGTGCCATGATTGTTTCTATATGCAAAAATCAAATTCCGGGTTACACCAGTGGAGGTAGAAATTATACTGCCGTTAAAGATGTAGCACAGGCAATCGTAAATGCAATAAAACAAGGACGAATAGGGGAGTGTTACATATTAGGAAATGCGAATTTATCGTATCGTGAAATATTTGATTTAATTGCCGAAACAACCGGATCAAAACATCCCAAAACACATATTCCAACACTGTTAGCCAAAACTTATGGAGGAATTAATTCGCTGATAGGAAGAATAAGTGGAAGAGCGCCAAAGGTAAGTTACCCACTAGCACAAATAGCCTGCGATACGCATTATTACAGTTCAGATAAAGCAATTCGGGAATTGGGTTTGCAACAATCCGATTTAAAGCAAGCCATCGCTGAATCTTATGGCTGGTTGAAAACGAATGGTAAATTGGATTAAGTACGTGTAGCGTGAAATCCTTTACGCTTCATTTCGCCCCAACTTTTTTTACCCACAATTAAATCGAAGTTACCACGTATTGCTGCCAATACTAAATAGGGATGAAAAAAGATGGGCTCAATAAATATGGCCACCAATATTTTTCCTAAATCCCATTTGTTTTTGTATTGATGGTAAGTTAATTCTTCAACCACAATGGCATATAGCGAATACACAATTGAAAAGGAATACACCAAAAACAATAAGCCCCAGAAAAATTTCCAATACACATATCCTAAAAATGCTAGTATTAAAAAGTTTAAGAAACCAACAAACTCAATAATAGGAGCAGCCCATTCAAAAACCAACCAATACGGATAACTCAGTAAGCCAAGCAGCTTGTACTTAGGATTTAAAAACAATTGCTTGTGTCGGGTTAAGGTTTCGGCAGTTCCTCGTGTCCAACGGTTGCGTTGAATACCTAAAATTTTAAGCGACTCCGGAATTTCAGTCCAGCAAAGCGGTTCAGGAATGTAAACCATTTTGTATTTTTCCTTTTGTTGGTGCATGTAAATACGCATTTTTACTACCAACTCCATATCTTCTCCTACAGTTGTAATGTCATATCCACCGCAGGCAATAACAGTATCCTTATCAAATAAACCAAATGCTCCCGAAATTAAGAGTAAACCGTTGAGTCTACTCCAAGCCATACGCCCTAATAAAAAAGCACGCAAATATTCAACCGTTTGAATGCGCGGAACAAAGCTTTCGGGTAAATTTACTTTTACAATTTCACCATCCTTGACTTCGCACGAATTAGCAATACGCAATACTCCACCCACTGCAATAACACGACTTTCGGTTTCTTCCAAAAAGGGTTTCACCATTCGAACAAGTGAATCTTTTTCGAGTATGCAATCCACATCCACACAAGCAATAAGCTTATGGCTGGCAATGTTAATTCCTAAATTAAGTGCATCCGATTTACCTCCGTTTTCTTTATCTACAACAATTAACTTAGCATATTTTGGATTCGTTGATTTGTAAATGGCTTTGTGAGGCTGAGTCTTTAGTTGAGGATTAATTTTAAAATCAATTTTTTCGAGTTCAAAAGCTTTACGCAAGAGTTGCAATGAATCATCTGTACTTCCATCGTTCACAATTATAACCTCACATTTTTTATAGTGCAATGAAAGCAAGGAATGTACATTTTGAATAATGGTTGCACCTTCATTGTATGCGGGAGCAATAACTGATATAGTAGGAGCCAAAGGCGATTCAGAAATAATACTATAATCTACAAAACTGTTTCGTTGCAAATAAGTACGTGTTTCGTAAATCGAAAAAATAGCCAAACCGATGTACGCAAAAATCAGAGCAGCCGTATAAATAAGTAATCCGTTTTTAAAAAATTCGGAAAGGAATTCAATTTTTTCCATACGTTAATTCGTTTCGGCTAAAGCGTGTTTAATAATATCGCGTGCTGCATTGTCGGCATAACTGGTAAATATTTCACCAATAAATTCTCGTCCTTTATCGCCCACCGAAACAATGGCTTTAGCAGCTGCCAAACTAATGTCGTAATCTTCGGAAAGTAATTGAAGCTCTAAAAAAGAAAAATCTTTTGGTTTAAAAATTCCCATTAAACATTTTAATACTTGTATTTTAAATTCTTTCGCATCGCGGTAATACTGTGTTTTAATTAAACTAATTGCATTCTCATCGTGCAAGGTTCCAATGGTTTCAACCGCTTGAATACGCACTTTTAAACTGCGATGTGTGAGCGCTATTTCAACATTTTTACTGTCTTTCATACTCTGAAAGTGACGAATAAGTTTCAACGAAAAAATAACCACCGTGTCGTTGCTCGATTTGAGCCACTTACTAAAATCAGGCAAATTCGAAACTTCCTTGTTTGAAAGTATGTGTAAAAATTTAAGTTGCTGCCACTCCGAAATAGGGTAGGTGGTATCGTCTAAAAACCGCAAAGCATCAAAGTTGGCAAGTTTTACCAAAGCAGTTTGCGCTTCAGTTCGCAGCAAATCTTTTGAATGGTTGCTATAACGTTTAATATCCTCATTGGCTTCGGCATAATCCATATCGGCCAACTCCTGAATGCCTTTGGCTTTAATGTACCAGCGCCAGCTATTGAGTTTTTTTAGGGAATATTCAGGCAAATCGTGTAGCAAGTAAATTTCACGCAAATTCATTGCGGCTTTGCCACTAAGGGTTTTATAAATTGAAATTAACTCATTAATTAAAATATTGCGGTGTTCGTTTTTTAGAAAGCGATGGTTGGTATAGCTTTTTATTAATCGGTTGGTTTCTCCTTCAAATGCAAACGATTTAATGCGTCCTTGCATAATTGAGTTTACCAGTTTTTCAATCTCGTTTCGCAGTTGGGCTGCTTTTTTATGTTTCCAACTAATGTAAATTCGGCGTAGTAAAAGAAACGCAATAAATCCAACAGAAAGTATGGTAAAAATCCATCCAAAAAGCAAAATTACTTTCAATACTCCCGGAGAAGTATCGTAAAACTCGCTGATGAATTTAATAAAAAGCAAATTGGTTGCTGTATTCACTGTTGTGCTATTCGTTGATTTAGTTAAGTACTTTATACCTGGTAAGCTGCTGCTGTACCGCCGTTTTTCTCAATTTCACAAATTCTACTAATCCCGGAATGTATGCACCCGGATCATTTTTGTCGCCAAAGGTTGTGCTGCAATTTTGATCAAATTCTTCGTTGCTGTATTCTTTTTTATCATCTAAGTAAACTGCTTCTTTAATTAAGCTTTGATACCGTTTAATTTGTGCAGTTAATTTTTCTTCCTTCAAGCAAATGTCAGATAAATCGGAAAGCAGTTTTAAATATCTTTTTTGTAAAGAACTATTCTTATTCAAGCATAAATTGGCAAGCGGATAACTACTATTGGCATAGGTAATTGGGAAATTTACTACTTCGTTAAACGTATATTTTGGATTCCATGCAGCATAGCTGTAATTGTAATCGTAGTTAATCCAATTTACTTTTGCACTGCTTGAATCAAAGTACAGGTAATAATTGTGTGGATACAGCATATTGTATGCATCAACATTAACAAGCAAATTATTTATTGCCCAGGTTTTAAAGCAATTGTCAAGAGCAAAAGTGCTATCAAGATCAGCAAGATGAGTGCTGTCATCAATGGCTTTATTTATCAACGAAATAAAATTTTCCAAGTCGCTCCATTCATTGGCTTTCTTGTTGTTTTTTTTGCGGTAATTTCTTTGATAATCAAGTTTGTTCGCTTTCAACTCTAGTGTACCATTGGGCTCACCTATGTATAAATTACCTTTTGCATTGCCAAAATTTCGTTTCAAAAAGGCTTTTCCTATATCTTCTACCAACAAATAAACTCCCCAATATTCACCGTTAATAAATACTTTAGTATACGCGCTTTTAGGAGCCGGTAAGCCCGCTTCAAGCATATATTCTAAAGTTAATTTTTCGCGCATTAGTGTTGGGTCTTTATAATTATTATTTAGGTTAAAACGAGCTATTCCTTGATAGTTTTGTTTTTTTGTAAAGCAATTCAAATTCAGTTTAAACGATTTCTTTTGTCCTTTTGTAAAGTCGTACGACGACTCTCCTTTAAATCGTAGTCCTACATCTTTCAATTCGGTGCCATCTATTACCACATTCCCTTTATGATACGTATTTACTTCGAGCGAATCTTTTAATTTTTTGTTGAGCACCAACGTATCCCAAAAATTATCGGATGCAAAATTTATATGAATTTCGTGTAAATGTGTATCGTCAAACAAGTCGCCTTGAAACACACTATACTTAGGTTTTTCAGGACTACAAGCAGTAAAAAGCAAGCAAACAAAGAACGATTTAACTATATTGGTAAAATAAAATTTCATCTCAAAACTGATACTTTATACCTGTGTCAAGTGTAAATTGAAAAAGATATTGTTGGGTATCAAATGGAACTTGCAAGCGGGTAAATTCGGTACCCAATTGAAATCCGAAACCATTATAAAAAGTTTTCACCCATTGTAAACGAGCAGTTTGTGATTTTAAAAAAAAGTAGGAATCAAAATTCAAAGCATTGTTCGAATTTTCGGGCGATACTCCCTGACCAAGTGTTAGCGTAATGTAATTATATTCGTCTTTAAAGAAGCGGCGTGCAAACACAAAAACCGATTCACCTGTTTTTTGTTTAGTGGGTGTAATATATACTCTACCATTAAATAAATACTTACCGGTATATACATTTAAAGAGGCTGTGTAAGTTAACAAGTCGTTCGACACAAAATCCATATAACGTATACCCCCTGAAGCTGTAAACATTTTTGAAAAGGTATAAAATAATTCAGCTCCAAATTTGTGCTTCGGAAATAAAGTATTGTCGGCCGAAAAACCATAATTTAAAAATCCTGACAATCGTTTTGTTAAGCGAGGATAAAAATCGACTTCGTATTGTAAACCGTTAGTCCCAAAGCGATTTGCCCAATTAACACGGGCTAGCACAGGACCAACCGAAGTAATGCGTTTGTATTCGACCGAGAAAAGATTGCGGGGGGTATATATTTTACTAAAGCGATCGTGTAAATTGTAAAGTGCAAATTGGTTTTGCCGTTTCAAACGGGTAAGTTCCTGTGCCAGCGATTTAGCCTCTGAGTTTTCAGGATCGAGTTGAGCAATCGTAGCCAATGTTTTCTCAGCATCTTTATAGCGTTTGAGTTGCATTTGCGCTTTTGCTTTATTCAACAAAAGGTCAATTTGATTGGGATTCACCCGCAAGCCTTTTTCAGCAAATAAAATGGCATCTTCGTATTGATTGTTCCAAAGTGAATTGTCGGTAATAGCTTTAAAAGCATCCATATTATCAGGACTTTCAGCTAAAATCTTTTCAAGTAAACTTTGTGCTTCGCTATAGTTTTTGTCCCATGAATAAATGCGGGCTTTAAGCAATTTTACTTCTGTATATAAAGGGTAATTTTTAAGAATCGAATCACACTGTTCATGCGCCAATTGGTGATTGTTACCGAATGCATTGATGCGTGCCTGCTCGTATAAGGAGTCGGCATTTAGCGACACTTGTGCAACTGAAAATAAGGGAAATAAAAGCAGTAAAATGTATAGCCTTTTCGGGTGTTTCATACTTTGGTTTTAGCAATAGCCAAGCCTTTTTAACAGCATGGTGGTTGCTAAAATTTTGTGTTTTTCTAGTAATTATTTGATGCTCAAAAGTAATTTAATTTTAAACAAATCTTATTTTTTTTTCAATTTTCAAATTAAGATTTTGCTTTTTCTACGTGGCTTCAGCAAATAAGGTTACAAAGATAGATGCACCTAAAAGTTAGCATCCAAGACTAAAAACTACAAGGCATGAATTTATTGCTCGCCTTTTTTAAATTCGAAACAATTATTCTTTCGTTTTTTAGTTAAAAAATGCAGCAAGTTATTGTGTATCAGAACACCCGAAAAAGTGCTGGTGTCAATAGCCAAAAATGTTATCTTCGCAGGTCGAAATAAAAAAAGATGGCTAAGATTAAAAAGCAGGATGCCCTAGACTACCATGCACAAGGACGTCCCGGAAAAATAGAGGTGGTGCCTACTAAACCTTACAATTCGCAGCGTGATTTATCGCTTGCCTATTCGCCAGGTGTAGCAGAACCTTGTTTGGAAATTGCAAAAACGCCCGAAGACGTTTATAAATATACAGCAAAAGGGAATTTGGTTGCCGTTATTTCAAACGGTACTGCCGTGCTTGGTTTGGGAAATATTGGAGCTGCTGCATCAAAGCCGGTAATGGAAGGAAAGGGTTTATTGTTTAAAATATTTGCAGATATTGATGTATTCGATATAGAAATTGATGCCACTGATGTGGATCATTTTGTAAAAACGGTGAAGGCTATCGCTCCAACATTTGGTGGTATTAATTTGGAAGATATTAAGTCGCCGGAGTGTTTTGAAATTGAAAAACGCTTAAAAGCTGAACTCGATATTCCCTTAATGCACGACGACCAGCACGGTACCGCAATTATATCGGGTGCTGCACTTATTAATGCCTTAGAGATAGCTGGAAAAAATATAAATGAAGTACGCATTGTAGTAAACGGTGCAGGAGCTTCGGCGATTTCTTGTTCAAAGATATATTTAGCATTGGGAGCAAATCTCGATAACCTGATTATGCTTGATAGTAGCGGGGTTATTAGTAAAACCCGTACCGATTTGGATGAAAATAAACGGCAGTTTGCCAGCTCAACTCAGCTAAAAACCTTGGCAGAAGTAATGGAAGGTGCCGATGTGTTTATTGGTTTAAGTAAAGGAAATGTGGTGAATCAGGACATGATTCGCAGCATGGCCAAAGACCCGATTGTATTTGCCTTGGCCAATCCCGATCCTGAAATTTCATACGAGGATGCGATTGCTGCGCGTGAAGATATTATTATTGCTACCGGTCGAAGCGATCATCCTAATCAGGTAAATAATGTATTGGGTTTTCCTTTTATTTTCAGAGGAGCCTTGGATGTGCGAGCCACCTGCATTAACGAAGAAATGAAGCTGGCAGCGATTTATGCACTGGCAGCATTAGCCAAAGAACCGGTTCCAGAGGCGGTGAACTTAGCCTATAATGCACGTAACATCACTTTTGGCAAAACCTACATTATTCCTAAACCTGTTGATTCACGTTTAATTTATACCGTAGCTCCGGCAGTTGCGCGCGCAGCTATTGATAGTGGAGTAGCGAAACGTCCGGTGAAAGATTGGGAAGCCTACAAAGCCTATCTTATCAACCGAATGGGGCTCGATCATAAGTTAATGAAAAATGTGACTATTCGCGCCAAACAAGATCCTCAGCGGGTTTTATTTGCCGAAGCCGATCATTACAAAATACTAAAAGCTGCTCAACAAGCACGCGATGAAGGTGTGTGTACACCGGTGTTTTTAGGCGATCGGGATAAAATTCTTGCCCTAATTCGTGAAAACAATCTGGATCTTGAAAATGCTGAAATCATTGATCCGCGTAGTCAGACCGAAGATAAACGTAGAAATTATTTTGGTGATTTATTTTTTGAAAATCGCAGAAGAAAGGGGTTTACTTTATTTGAAGCCCGAAAAATTATGCGCGAAAGGAATCATTTTGGGGCAATGATGCTTCAAACCGGTGAGGTAGATGCTTTAATTTCAGGTTTAACACGTAAGTATCCCGACACCATTCGTCCGGGATTGCAAATTATTGGTACCCTTCCGGGAATTAACCGTGTTGCCGGAATGTACATCATAGTAAATAAAAAAGGACCTTTCTTTTTTGCCGACACAACCATTAACATAAATCCAACAGCAGAAGAGCTGGTTGATATTACTTTGCTTACTGCCAGCGCAGTTCGGAAGTTTGGAATTGTGCCAAGGGTGGCCTTGCTCTCGTATTCGAATTTTGGTTCAAGTGATGGTGAAGAATCAAAGAAAATGCGAAAAGCAGTTGCAATTTTGCATGAAAAGTATCCCGATTTAATTGTGGATGGTGAACTTCAAGCAAATTTTGCTTTAAATACGGAGC